>LWDU01033296.1_pt1 | contig 183742 bp, 173 predicted proteins | sample 727161 | NCBI WGS metagenome assembly LWDU01 (sample SAMN04566230, study PRJNA314399) | hydrothermal vent metagenome | isolation source: deep sea hydrothermal plume seawater | place: Mexico: Gulf of California, Guaymas Basin | collected 2004-07-11 | reverse complement strand
ACATGACGGGTTCATGGATCTTAGAAGTATCGAGCGATCAAGGCATAACCATGCCCGAACTCACGCTCGTGCAGGAGGGCATGAAACTCACAGGACACTATTCGTCCGACGCCCTCGGAGAGAATGATATTACCGGTATGGTGGATGGGAGCAACGTCACGGTCTCGTTTGAGGCGGATTTACAGGGTCAGTCGGCCCCAGTCAGCTACAAAGGCACAGTCGATGAAGAAGGTGTTTGGTCGGGTATGCTCGACATTGCAGGTGGCTTGTTGACCGGCACGTTCAAGGCCAAGAAGGAATAGTAAAATTAGTAAGAAAACCGCAAAATTTCCAATTCGATAAAACTAACTAAAACGACAGAGATAAAATAATGATCAGGCGCTGCCCTGCGAGATACCCGAGGCAGACGTGACATCAGAACTACAAACCCATGAATGTCCGCTTTGGGTCGAAAGCGGACATTAGAGCTTTCAAATAACGCTTTTGTTAATGGGGTCTACTACCTGACCCGTACGTACTTCTGGATGTTGCGCGAGACGGGCTCACCGCCGTATATGTTCCCGTCGCGATCTACTGCGACGAACTCTGCCCCGTTCCAGCCCTGACGGCCACTCGCACTCGTGGCCAGGGTTTCCCTCGGATCTCCCCACGGGTAGAGGATGAAGTCCGTCACCCAACCCGTCTCGGCGTCTCCGATTCGGATCCCCATCTCCCAGCCCGGATTCCGGATGGGGGTTTGGCTGAACATCCTGCTTAGAATAAAAACTCTAGAACCTTTTCTACCATCCCAGACAGCTTGAGCGCTGCTCACGTATGGTTAAGATCGCCCTAATTAATGTATAGTAGCGACCTTATAAATTTAGAATTTTGAAGTGGAGAACTAATATGCGAGCGTTACTATTCGCCATTTTACTCGCAATGAGTACATCAGCTATGGCTCAAGACAACCCTGTTATCGTAATTGATACCACATTAGGTGCTATAAAAATTGAACTCCGACCTGATCTAACACCGATTACAGTGGAGAACTTTCTCCGCTACATAGAAAACGACTATTTTGATGGACTAGTATTTCATCGAATTATCAGAGGCTTTATGATCCAGGGCGGTGGCTTTACTCCAGATATGGTTCAGAAATCCACCTACGATGCGATAAAAAATGAAGCGAATCTCGGCATTTCCAATGAGCGTGGAACCATCGCCATGGCGAGAACCAATGTTGTTGATAGCGCAACGTCACAGTTTTTTATAAATTTGGTAAATAATGGCCGCTTAGATTTCCAAAATGAAAGTTCTCAAGGCTGGGGCTATACAGCATTCGGAAAGGTAATTGAAGGTATGGATATCGTAGATGTAATTGCCGCCGTCCCTACCGGTGCAAGTCGAGGCTATCAAGATGTTCCGCTGGAGCCAGTGCTTATCAACTCAGTTTCGCTGGAAGAGTAATACAGAAGACCTATTAAGTTATAAGTGGTTAATGTGGTAAAACGTAGGCAGCTAGGTAACTCGCAGTTTTATTAGACGTGACTTACTTACCTAGCTATTCGTTCTCTGATCACTGCTAATCCTTAAACAGTGGTGTAACTTTCTTTTCTTGCTCTTCTGTTATTTGCCCACCCATAGACGAACCGCTGCCGTTCTTTTCGGCCGCATAGTAAAGCCTCCATAAAGGATCACTCACCTCTTCTTTAGGTTCGAAACCATCAACAGCCTCCATCAATATTTCTCGTATTTGTGGCAAATCAATCTTTTCACAAGCTACTACTAATCGGTCTAATAATAATCTCAGTGCATCCCAAGCAAGTGTTTCTTCTTCAACACGCATTATTTTCGGATGCTCTGTCCCAGTTACATACTCACCGATCATTAACTCTTCATAAAGCTTTTCACCAGGGCGCAGGCCGGTGTATTCAATAGCGACATCACCACGATAAGAACCTTCATCTCTAATGTTATAACCCATCAAGTGGATCATTTTCTTTGCAAGATCAACGATTCGAATCGGTTCATGCATATCAAGCACGAACACATCACCACCGGTTGCCATTGACCCAGCCTGGAGGACAAGTTGCGCTGCTTCTTGTACGGTCATGAAATAGCGCGTCACTTCGGGATGAGTAACTGTAACTGGCCCGCCCATGCTAATTTGCTTGCGAAATAGGGGGACCACCGAGCCAGAGGAGCCGAGCACGTTTCCAAATCTAACCATGCTGAACTTAGTCGCACCATTGCGTTGTGATAATGCTTGTAGCACCTGCTCTGCAAAGCGCTTGGTAGCGCCCATGAAATTTGTTGGTCTCACTGCCTTGTCAGTAGATATCAACACGAAGTTCTTAACTCCGTATTTCTCCGCTGCTTGAGCCGGGATTAAAGTACCAAATATATTATTCTGCGCTCCTTCGACAATATTTTTTTCCACCATAGGAACTTGTTTATACGCAGCTACGTGATAGACCGTGTCAACTGCAAAACTCTCTATAACATTTTCCATTTGGATTCGGTTACACACGGAACCAAGCAAAGCGATTATTTCGATATCATCGCTGCGCTCCAATCCCTTAAATTTTCCCCGAAGTTCATTCTCTAATTCGTAAAGACCATACTCAAAAGAATCAAGCAATATTAATCTAGAAGGTTTAATAGTTAAGATCTGTCGGCAAAGCTCTGATCCAATTGAGCCTCCCGCCCCAGTCACCATTACAGCCTGCCCTTTAATGCAAGCACCTAATAACTCTGGATTCGGCGGTACAATATCTCGACCAAGCAAATCCTCAATATCGATATCTTTAACCTCATCGACACCGACTTTCCCGGAAACCATATCAAACAAGTCGGGCACAGTTTTTACATGTACCGGCAAATGTTCTAAGCGATTTAATATTCCTTTTCGTTCTGTGTGAGTGGCAGAAGGAATCGCCAGCAAAATTTGCCTCACTGATAAGCTTTCGATTAATTCATAGAGAGAATTTGGATTGTAAACTCGTATCCCATGCACTGTGCTCCCAAGCATTCGACGACTATCGTCAACAAAGGCAACAGGTAGATACTGATCACCATTTTGCAATGCGACCACTAGCTGCATGCCGGAACTACCGGCACCATAGATTATTACTGGTTCTTTAGGGCGAAAATTTTGAATTAGATTCTGCAAAATAACTTTTGCTGCGAATCTGCTACCACCAATAAGTAGTAGCGCAATCATCCAAAAAATTGGCAGAATAGAATAGTCAGATGGCTGCGCTGTTTGAGAAAAAAAGTATGACGCCGTTACTAGGCATGTTGCTATAGTTACCCCTTGCAAGACTACGAACCCAGATTGCAACCCCATATATAAGACTAGAGCTCTGTACAGACCGATGCGAGTAAAATAAAGAACGCTAAGAATCGTAGCTACTGTCAAATAGATATAAAAGCGCTGCTCCTGGGCAAAAAAATCCTTACTCAATAGTGTAAAGGAAAAACCTAAGGCCATAACAATCATCATACTATCAGCAAGCATAAGCAGCATTTGTTTGATCGATCGTGACAGTGGAATTGAGTATAAATGCATAAATCTCTCCAGTCTTTTGAATCTACATTTCTATCTTAAAACTAACCATTCAGGTCAATTATTAATCTGAGTAAAATTTAGCCTTTACAATAACTGTGACCTGGCCCAAAAACCCCGAATTACCTTTAACTATAAGCATTCCAACTAATTTCTGCCTATATTTTTCTGCCCAGGTTTCTTTTTTGTAAGAGTATATTTGTGAAATTTTCGCAATTACCTTCTTAGCTTAAGCCCTCACCAGTAACTACTAAATGCCCTGCCTTCAATCTTAATGCCGAAAGAAATAATGGAATCATACCCACAATACAGATAAATACTCCTAAATCAGGCCGCTCTACTGTGTACCAGGCTAGGGGAGCCAACCACAAACAGTTTATAGCTAGCACTGCTATCGTCACTTTGCCGTGACTCCTATACCTTCGAGCAGCATTTTGATAAGCATGATTAGTGTGCCCTTCATACCACTTTTCCCCATTCCGAAAACGAATAATCAAGGTGACCGTCGCATCAGTGATAAAAACTCCCAGAAGTAACAACCAAGTCCATATAGTTAAAGTGCCATGATGCATTGAGAGTAAAGCCATAATCCCTGTTATAAATCCAGCAAATCCACTACCAACATCGCCCATAAAAATTTTTGCTGGCGGTAAATTCCAGAACAGAAACCCGGCACCAGATGCCAGTAATGCTGCAGCTATCAGCATTATTACTTCATCGTTATTACTTATAACGAACATAAGAACAAATGCGTTTACAAAAACTAGCTCAGAACCCGCCAGACCATCAATTCCGTCCATAAAATTATATAAATTTAGCAGCCAAAGAAGGGCAAGAATGGCTAGCACGTTTAGAATAAACCAATTATTAAGCGTAAATATAGCAATATCAATAGAGGGTGTGTTTCCTAGCCACCAAACAGACCAAATAGCAGCTAATAATTGAGCAGGAAGACGCCAACGGATATTAAGTTTTTTTATATCATCAAACAGACCCACTCCAGCGACCAGACCAGCACTACAAAGAGCCAGAAATTCATTGGCTGGAATGTTGCCATTATAGAAAAATATACAAATGGAAATTAGAGTTACCAATGCGATGCTAACTCCCCCACCGACTGGAGTTGGGGAGACATGAGCACTTCTTGAGGTGGGAAGATCCAAAATTTTCGCACGAATAGCTACAATTCGCACAAACCCGGTCAGCAGCACAGCGGAAAGAAAAACCACCAAAAGGAATACCGGTAATGACATAAAGGCATCAGCTCAAGAACGAAGATAATCTCTCTATTATATCGGCAAATTGGAAGTTTTCAGTAATAAAATCATGAGCTTTCAGAAGCTTATGAAAGTGTCTTGTTATTCAAATATCCTAAAAAGTATTAACTGTCTAAAATTACGATTCTGCCACGATTCTTATACACCGCTCTACTGCACCGATTCCCTCAACGTCAGTCAATTCATCAATAGAACGAAATTTATCGAACGTCTCTCGGGAAGCGACGATTTCTTGCGCCTTCACAATACCAAACCTATCTAAAATGGCTGCTATAGATGTCGCGCATGTGCTATTGGTATTTAGCTAGCTCATTTACCCGCCAGTCGCCGCAGTGGCATTAACTCTAAATGAGAGGGGTCAGAATGATAGGAGAATAAAACAGCCCCGAACATCACGCACAACCTTTGAATTTTATTGATAGCAACTTGCTTGTCACTAGTGAAAAAAGTTCTTGGCTACTACTAAAAGTCTAGCAAAGAAATTATCGAAAGCTAGCTACAGCGGAATTAAACTCTTTCAATACTTCATTCGGTTCTTCTGCTCGAGTTATGGGGCGCCCAACCACTAAGAAGTTACTACCATTTAGAATCGCATCAGCTGGTCCAACGACTCGCCTTTGATCTCCGGACGCATCTTCTAAGCGTCGAATGCCTGGAGTAACTAGGCAAAAATCTTTAGGAAATTGCGACCGCAGTAAGCGTGTTTCAGCGGCGGAGCAAACAACCCCGTCTAAGCCCGCCTCTTGAGTTAAAAATGCTAACTTACTCACTTGGTCCTCGGGATTTGCAGCAACGCCAATTTGTACTAAATCTTCTGTAAGAAGGCTTGTGAGCACTGTAACAGCTATTAACAGGGGCTTGTCTGAGCCCATCGGCTCTAAAGCTTCCTTCGCCTGCTCCATCATCGCCATGCCACCGGACGCGTGTACGTTTATCATCCACACGCCAAGAGTTGACGCTGCCTTAACAGCTCTAGCCACAGTGTTGGGAATATCATGAAATTTTAAATCCAGGAATACATCGAACCCCCGATCTATGATCTGTCGAACCAAGTTTGGCCCGCCGATGGTAAAAAGCTCCTTGCCAACTTTGACTCTACATAAGTCGGAATCGACACGATCCAGCAACTCAAAAGCTTGCTCGGAGGATTCAAAATCCAAGGCGACGACGATCTTCCTTTCCAAGTTCTCTACCCCTACTACCCTATATAAAAAACCGAACTGCTTGTAACGAAGAAGCAAGTTTAATCACCGCAAAAGTATTGCCGAGTCTAGGCACTATCTGCTTCAAGTATTGGTTTTATTTTGTCCCATTTCTGACAGCTAGGGCAAAGCCAATATAAGCTTCGCGATTCATAACCACAATGATTACATTGATAAGCTGCTCTTTTTCGCAGTAATTTATTAATCATCTGTTGCAGTAAATTTAGATTACTACTGATTGCAGTTTCTGCATTCGGAATTTGTAATCGTAATAATTCCACCAAGCCGATTATCGAAGGCTTTTTCGTTAAGTATTCATTTAGAAGCTCTATAGCCGCTTCATCACCAGACCTGCTCTTGACCATTTCCGATAAAGCCAACACTACAATTATGTTAGGCTCATCATGCAGTGTATTGGTTAAAAGTTTTTCATACTCAGACATGTTTTCCAGTTCAGCGTAACATTCCGCCAGCGGACCAAGCACCTGACTGATAAATTCTGGGTTGTTAGTTCTAATTCGAACCAGCTCTTTAATCGCCTGTTTGTAGTTCCCGAGTCGCAGCTCTATCTGTGCCAATAACAATGAAGCTCTCACATTACCCCGGTCGAATATAAATGCTCGCGTGATCTGTTCTCTCGCCTTAGAAGCCTTATCTTCGCTGAGGCATAACTCTGAGAGTTCACAACAGTAGTGAGACGCGGCGACTCGCAGCTCCTTACCTTTATTGTACTGCTCATTAACCAACAAGCATTTTGCACAATCGATAGCCTTTTCCCATTCTTTTTCTGTTTGGTAGATCGTTATTAAAAGGCTAAGTGCGTCCCATTTAGCACTTTCACTGGCATTTTCATTTAAAATTTCTTGAAGCAAGCGCTCTGCCCGATCCAAAAAACCTGCTGCTATGTAGTCCCTCGACAGCTGTAACCGTGTTGAATCTGAGAAGTGGCGACCCAGCGCAGGACGGCCCAGCAAGGCCTGATGGACTTTAATGGCTTTGTCGACCTTCCCTCGTCGCCTTAACAGAGCACCAAGAGCTAGGTGAGTCTCAATGGTGTCACTATTTATTTCTATGCCCTTAATGAAAGTATCAAGAGCCTCATCAGGCTCATCATTAAGCAAGTAGTTTAGGCCAACAAAATAGCCTCCAAAGGAATCGGTAGCTTTTTTCGGATTAGCAGAATTTTGAGAAGAAGTAAGACGGCCTAGTAGCCATCCAGCAAAAACGGCGGCAAGCACAATTAGGTAAATATTCAGATATCCCATGGTTATTGAATATTCTTCATGGATATTGTCCGGAGCTGAGACACTTCTTGTTGCGACTCGGCCAATTGTTTGATCAGACGCTTGATTTTTGATTTTGATCTAAAGTTTCGCCAAATCCCTAAACCTAGGACGAGCCCAAGGCAACCACCTGTCACGAAAGCTGCGATGATCCAGACTGAAACTGGAACTGCTTGGAATTCCCAACGCCCAAAAGAGATATTGACTGGAGTTGAGTTAATATTGGAGAAGGTTATTGCTGCAATAAACACCAAAATTAGAAACAAACCTGAAAGTAACTGGCCTAGCTTTTTCATTTCAGACCATCATTTTGAACAGAATAAAAAACGGCATAACCCTCGGGGCGATGCCGTTATTAAATTTAGCCCCCGAGCCGTGGCTTAAAATTGCTAGTCAGCGAGTAAGCTATTATTAACTCTATCTCGCAATTCTTTACCTGGTTTAAAGTGTGGAACATATTTACCACTTAGAACTACTGGAGTACCTGTTTTGGGATTCCTTCCGATACGAGGTACCCGGTAATGAAGAGAGAAACTACCAAATCCGCGAATTTCAATTCTTCCGCCTTCGGCCAAAACCGAAGACATATACTCGAGGACAGCTTTGACCGTTAACTCCACATCCTTCGATGAGAGTTGTGTTTGCTTGCTAGCAATGCGATCTATAAGTTCAGACTTAGTCATATTTCCCCCTGTTGTATTGCACTTTAACCACGCTTGAAGGCGTTGTAAAGACTGAGGTTTTTATAGCCTATCATAAAATAATGATTAGGTTTACAGCTAGCTCTTATCCATTTCCGCTTTAATTAAATCACCAATTGTTCCAAGGGATGCATCTGCAGTGTCTGTCTTCTTATGGTCTTGGATTGCAGATTTTTCATTATCAATCTCAATCGCTTTAACTGAAAGGCTTAGAACGCGAGTCTTACGATCGACGGAAACGATCTTAACTTCAATCTCATCTCCTTCGTTAAGAACATTCCGCGCATCCTCCACTTTATCGCGACTGAGTTCTGATGCGCGCAACACTCCCTCGACACCTTCTCGAAGAGTAATAGTGGCTGATTTTACATCCAATGCAGAAATAGTGCCTTTCACAATGCTACCTCTCTCAAATTCTGAAACGTAGTTCATGAATCGATCATCTTCTAATTGCTTAACACCAAGGGAAATACGTTCACGCTCCGAGTCAATGGATAGAATAACGGTTTCAATTTCATCACCTTTCTTGTATTCCCGCACTGCTTCTTCGCCGGGCTCATCCCAAGAAATATCAGACAAATGAACTAATCCATCAATGTTTCCATCCAAACCGATAAAAATACCAAAATCAGTAATAGACTTTATACTCCCGGAAATTTTCTCACCCTTCTTAAAGCTCTCAGCGAAGCCATCCCATGGATTCTGGAAGCACTGTTTGATCCCCAGCGAAATTCTGCGTCGCTCTTCGTCAATATCAAGAATCATGACATCGATTTCATCACCAAGCTGCACAACTTTAGAAGGATGAATATTCTTATTAGTCCAATCCATTTCTGATACGTGCACAAGACCTTCAACACCTTCTTCCAACTCAGCGAAACAGCCATAATCAGTTAAATTTGTGACAACTGCCTTAACCTGAATTTTTTCAGGATAACGAGCCTTAATAGCTACCCAAGGATCTTCACCAAGTTGCTTCAACCCCAGCGACACACGGTTTCGGTCACGATCATACTTAAGTATCTTTACATCGATCTCATCACCAACATTAACGATTTCGCTAGGATGCTTAATGCGTTTCCAGGACATGTCCGTGATGTGCAGAAGACCGTCAACACCACCCAAGTCGACAAAAGCACCATAATCAGTCAAGTTCTTGACCATGCCTTTGACTGACATACCTTCTTGCAATTTTTCTAACAGCGCGTCGCGTTCTTCGGTGCTCACTGACTCAAGCACGGCACGACGTGAAACCACTACATTATTTCGTTTTTGATCCAGTTTAATTAACCTAAACTCAAGCTCCTGGCCTTCTAAATGAAGCGTGTCACGAACCGGGCGCACGTCGACCAATGATCCAGGTAAGAATGCCCTGATATCGTTCAAATCTACCGTAAAGCCACCTTTAACTTTACCGTTGATGACACCAGTAACAATATCGTTCTTCTCGTAGGAGGCTTCTAGCTTCATCCATGATTCAGCAAGCTTGGCTTTCTCACGAGACAGACGGGTTTCACCAAAACCGTCTTCCACAGTTTCTAGTGCAACTTTGACTTCATCGCCAATTTCCAGGGACAAATTACCCTGTTCGTCGAGGAATTGTATTCGGGGAATCACGCCCTCAGATTTGAGTCCGGCGTGCACAGTGACCCAGTCTGAGTCAATTTCGATCACGATGCCGGTAACAATAGCACCTGGGGTCATATCTATTTCTATTAAGCTTTCTTCAAACAGTTCTGCAAAATTATCACTCATTATTTATCCATACATTACAATAAGTTATAGAGTATAGTTTATCAACTCTATAACTATCCGCAATCCAGCGTTCGCGGGGTTATTTAAAGTAATTATCAACTTGCCTATACTGGTGGTGCTAGTTGAAAACAGTTTCTTCTAAATTCAAGCCATTCCTAGCTCGTTGTTACATTGTGCCATTACCTGATTAACAACTTCATCAATACTCTGATGGGTGGTGTCTAAAATCGTGGCATCTTCGGCGGGTTTCAGTGGCGAAATTTCGCGCTGACTATCTCGCTTATCCCGCTCTCTTAGCTCTTGCAAAAGGTCCGGCAGGGTAGCATCAATACCCTTACCTATCAACTGCTTATAACGCCTTTGAGCACGCTCTTCGGCACTTGCTGTAAGGAAGATTTTCACTGCAGCATCTGGGAAGACTACTGCTCCCATATCTCTCCCGTCGGCGACTAGGCCAGGAGGTTTTCGGAAGGCCAATTGACGCTTAAAGAGAGCATTCCTCGCCGCTGGAATAGCACCAACTTTTGATGCCATCTGACTACCTATGTCGGTCCGAATCTCCAGACTCACATCTTCCCCGTCCAGAGTGACTGAATCGAGGCCGGAGGGGCCAAACTCGATATCCATTTGCAGCGCTAAAGCAGTCAACCTGTCGATATCTTCCAAGTGCACACCCCCCTTCAAAACCGCTATTCCTAGTATTCGATAAAGCACACCGCTATCCAAAAGCAAAAAGCCCAATTTTTCAGCAACCTTTGCTGCTATTGTTCCCTTTCCAGAGCCAGAAGGTCCATCGATAGCTATTACTGGTATTTTATTCATAGACTGTCCACAGCTCTATTTGAGTGGATTTTGAGGAATTTCATATCCCAAAGAATTGAATAGTCCGCAGAATCAATTAGTCAGCATTCATGACGGATGAGCGTTTCCAGTGACTACCATCAAATTGAAGCCTACTTGGCGACTGCCTTTATTCTAAGGCCAGCCTGTTGAGCGAGATCTACAAAGCCTGGAAATGATGTCGCAACGTTTCCACAGTCATTAATGACTACAGTCTCTGTTGCGCGAAGAGCAGCTACCGCAAATGACATTGCGACACGATGATCGCCTCTGCTTTCTATCGCGCCCCCGCCAATACCTCCACCTCGAACTCGAATACCATCGTCAAACACTTCGTTCTCAACACCCAGGATTGTCAATCCAACCGCCATAGCATCGATTCGGTCACTCTCTTTAACTCTCAATTCTCCAGCGCCATGCAAGAACGTATCCCCCACTGCGCAGGCAGCGGCAACAAAAATCACCGGAAACTCATCTATAGCTAGAGGTATCTGATCGATTGGGATGGTAATGCCCTGCAGCTTACTATATTTGACTCGGATATCTGCAACTGGCTCGCCGCCTATCATCCTTTCGTTAGCCAAGGAAATATCGGCTCCCATTTCTTCCAGAATTGAGATAACTCCGATACGAGTCGGATTAATTCCAACGTGTTCGAGCAACAAATTTGAATGAGGCGTAATCGTAGCAGCCACAATAAAAAACGCGGCAGATGAAATATCACCGGGCACTTCAATTTCTGTCGCTGCCAGTTCCCCTCCGCCAGTCAATCGGCAAGCAGATCGATTTTGATCTTTCTCTAAAGGATAACCAAAACCTTCGAGCATTCGCTCAGTGTGATCCCTACACACTTCAGGTTCAATTACCTCAGTAACTCCATGAGCATTCAATCCAGCAAGCAATAAACAAGACTTAACTTGAGCGCTAGCCATCGGCATGTGATAACTAATGCCAGTCAATTTCGTCCCTGTTATCTTTAGTGGAGGAGTACCTTGCTCATTTGAATGAATCCTCGCGCCCATTTTGTTTAATGGGTCAATCACTCTTTCCATTGGACGCTCTGAAAGAGACTCATCGCCAGTTAGTTCTGAGTCAAAATCCTGAGCTGCCAACAATCCAGCCAATAGGCGCATTGCTGTTCCAGAATTTCCCATATAAAGTGATTTGCGTGGAGCTTTTAATCCATGTAAACCAACGCCGTATATACGTAACTCTCCGTCATCGGGTCCTACAATAGTCACACCCATCTCACGAAATGCCGCAACAGTGTTCAGGGCATCTTCGCCCTCGAGGAATCCTTTTACCCTAGTTACCCCTGTCGCCAGTGCCCCGAAGATTATAGATCTGTGAGAGATTGACTTATCACCCGGCACACGCAAATCACCTGACACACCAATAGCTGTATTGCTTGCGCCAACATCCATCACAAAACTGGTTTCCGTAGTAGTCATATCATCTATCTTAGGTGCATCAAAATATTTACTTATGAATCTATGTCTAGATTCCTTTGCCCTGCCAAACACATCTATTAACTCATTCTGTCTCTTGCGACTTATTGCATCTTTTAAACGATTAATAGTTGCGATATAGGAATCTAAAACTTGTTCTGTCGCTTTGCTATTCGCAATGAAAATATCCGACCACATAGTTTCATCACTAGAAGCTAATCTACTAAAATCAGCAAACCCTCCAGCAGCGTAGCGAAAAATATCTTCACTTTGCTTCTGTGCTGCTAATACATCAACAATCGCGTACGCAAGCAGGTGAGGCAAATGACTTGTGGCTGCCAACACTTCATCATGTTTTTCAACCGCCATACCAAGAATGCTAGCACCGGTGCTGCGCCATAAGGCATGGATGGTATTTACCGCCCGCAGACTATTCTGTTTAAGAGGGGTAAGAATGACATTCCTATCTTTAAACAATTCTGCAGTGGATGCCGCGTAACCACTCTTTTCAGAACCGGCGATTGGGTGCCCTGGAACAAACCTTTTAACAAACTCTTCATCGAATTTTTTGAGAGGTTCTAACAAGTGCCCTTTCACGCTTGCTACATCGGTAACAATGGCATCAGGTTTTACATGCTTAACTATGGCCGATAAGATTTTTTCAATACTGAGCGGAGGTACTGCCAAGATTATGATGTCAGACTCCGGCACTAGGGATTCTAGCGTACCTGCTCTGTCTATGCTTTTTTCTTTCAGGGCAAGTTGGATTGCTGCTTCATTGGGATCTGTCGCGTAAATTACTAGCTTTTGGTCAAAGGCTTTTAGTGCGCGCGCCAACGACCCACCGATCATTCCCAGGCCTAGGATCAGAATTGTTTTATCAGTCAATTCGTTCATGCATTAAGCGATTACGCCTTTCTCCTGACCATTTAGGCTAGTTTCGCAAGAGGATAAGATCCCAGGACTTTTACTTCCACCGTGCAGAGATCAAGTCGCTCAAAAAGCTCTTTCACGCGCTCATCTTTCACATGCCCTTCAAAGTCAATAAAGAACACATATTCCCAGGCTTCTTTTTTTGAAGGACGGGTTTCAATTTTTGTGAGACTAATTCGCAAATTGTCAAATGGCTCCAAAACCCTAAACAGGGCCCCAGGTTTATTATCTGCATAGATTATCAAACTGGTTTTATCTTGCGCTGTTGAATTAGTTTCAGCCAGGGAAAGAACCAAAAATCTAGTTCTGTTGTGAGGCTGGTCTTGAATTCTTGTGTGGGCTACTTTTAAGCTATAAATGCGCGCCGCCATGTCTCCTGCAATTGCAGCCACAGTAGAGTCTTGTTGGGCGAGAGTCGCCGCTTCGGCATTACTGGAGCACTCGATTTGACTCAATCCTGGGAAATTATTCTTAATCCAATTCCGGCATTGTGCTAATGACTGCTTATGGGAAGCAATAGTACGAATATTTGAGGCCTCCGCCCCGGTATTTATTAAGAAATTATGATCAACTGGAATAATTTCTTCGCCAACGACCCTTAGGCTACTGTCTAGCAGACAATCTTGTGTATTGTTGATTGCTCCTTCTGTAGAATTTTCGACCGGAACCACACCGTAATCTATGTGTTTCTTTTCGACAGCGAAAAACACCTCATCGATACTTGAATAATCTTTCAGGGCTACATCTTCTCCAAAATGTTTTAAAACGGCCAGTTGAGAGTAGGTACCTTTAGGCCCTAGATATCCGACTGTAGTCGTGCTACTCACAATTTTCGCCCTATATGATGTGTTCGCTAGTTATTGGGTTGAATCAAGGTTGCTATATTGGAAAATCATTGAATAGCTATTGGCACAGAAATCACCTGACTGATCTCGGCAGGCGGGCATATTTCCTTTTATCTTTTTGATGTGTCGATACTGCTTCTAATACTGCGCTCATATTTTTCCATTTAAATAGTTGCCTTACCTAGTTTGCAGCATCTTAATCGTCACCGACATGAGTATCTGAATCAGACCGAGAATCTTCAATCTTCGTGTCAACTACTTCTGGCTCTAATTTATCTGTAGAACTTTCATTAGAATCTGCATCCTCAATCTGCTCTTCCAGCTTACTAACTAGCCCCGGGTCTGGCTCATCCACTTGCTCCAAACCAACCAAATTCTCACCTACCTTCAATCTAATCAAACGTACACCCTGAGTATTTCGACCTTGCACTGAAACTTCTTCAACACGAGTGCGCACAAGTGTACCTTTATCCGATATCAGCATGATCTCGTCGCTATCAGAAACCTGCACGGCACCAACTACTGGACCATTTCGATCACTGGTTTGCATTCCAATTACTCCCTGGCCACCGCGACCATAAACAGGGAAATCTTCCGTCTTAGTACGCTTTCCGAAACCATTTTCACTAACAGACAATATTTGTTTCCCCGCATCAGGAATGATCAATGAAATCATAGTATGGCCCGAGACCAATTTGATTCCACGCACTCCACGTGCGGTCCGCCCCATTGCCCTTACATCTGACTCTTTAAAGCGAATTGTTTTGCCACTGCTGCTTACTAGGATAATATCTTGCTCACCATCGGTAACTGCTGTACCAATAAGTCGATCGCCTTCATCTAGCTCAATGGCTCTTAATCCAGCACTACGTTGTCTGGCAAAATTTGTCAGAGCGGTTTTCTTAACCGTGCCATTTAACGTAGCCATAAAAACGAAATGATCATCGGTATACTCAGTTACGGGTAACATCGATGTAATTCTTTCACCTTCCTCAAGTGACAGTATGTTAATAATTGGTTTGCCTCGAGCAGTTCGGCTGGCGACAGGTATCAAAAACACTTTCAGCCAGTACACTTTCCCTACACTGCTAAAACAAAGTAATGTGTCATGTGTACTTGCAATAAGCAGGTGCTCAACAAAATCTTCGTCTTTTACCGCCGCTGCCGCTTTACCCATCCCGCCTCTACGTTGAGCGCTGTAATCTGAAAGGGGTTGTGTCTTGGCATAGCCTGTTTGAGAGATGGTTACCACCCGATCTTCTTCTGTAATCAGATCTTCGATTCTCAAATCTTGTTGCGATTCAACTATTTCAGTTTTGCGCTCATCACCATACTCTTCTTGAATACTTTTTAGTTCTTCTCGGACCACGTTCAATAATCTTGGCTGATTTTCTAGAATATCAAGATAATCTGCGACCTGTTTCAACAATTCGCTGTAGTCGTTGATTAGCTTTTCGTGCTCCAAACCTGTTAACCGATGCAACCTTAACTCCAAAATAGCTTGAGCTTGTTGTGGAGATAGAAAGTATTCATTATCTTTTAAACCATACTGTTCATCTAACTCTGCTGGCCGACAGGCATCTGCGCCAACTTCGCCTAACATTGCCAAAACACTATCCGACTTCCAGGAGCGTGCAAGCAATTTCTCTTTAGCTTCACTGGACGCAGGAGAACTCTTTATAAGCACAATAACAGCATCGATATTTGCTAGAGCTACTGCCAATCCTTCAAGAATATGACCTCTTTCTTGCGCCTTGCGCAGCAAATAGCTGGTGCGACGGGAAACAACTTCGCGGCGATGGCGGACGAAGGAATCGAGGATTTCCTTTAAATTTAGAACCCGTGGCTGACCGTCAACGAGAGCCACCATATTGATTCCGAAAACAGACTGCATTTGCGTTTGGGCGTAGAGATTATTGAGGACAACATCACCCACTTCGCCGCGTCGAAGTTCTATTACTATTCGCAGCCCGTCTTTGTCTGACTCGTCACGTAGCTCCGATATTCCTTCAAGCTTTTTCTCCTTAACTAGTTCTGCAATCCTCTCGATAAGCTTTGACTTATTAAGTTGGTAAGGAATCTCGCTGACGATGATTGTTTGTTTACTAGTTTTTTCATCTTCAAGCACTTCTGCTTTGGCCCGCACATAAATTCGACCACGACCGGTTCTGTACGCTTGCACGATACCTGCTCTACCATTAATTATTCCAGCTGTAGGAAAATCGGGCCCTGTGATATGCGCCATTAAGCCGTCAATCTCGATCTCTGGATCATCCAATAAAGCAATCGCACCGCTAATAACTTCAACAATATTATGCGGGGGTATATTGGTTGCCATGCCCACCGCAATACCCGAAGAGCCGTTTATCAACAAATTGGGAACCTGCGCCGGCAGAACATCAGGTGTATCTTCGGTGCCATCGTAGTTCGGTGAAAAATTAACAGTATCCTTGTCTAAATCTGCCAATAATTCATGTGCAATCTTCGCCATACGGATTTCCGTATAACGCATTGCGGCAGCAGCATCACCATCAATTGATCCGAAGTTTCCCTGCCCATCTACCAACGGATAACGCAGAGAAAAGTCCTGAGCTAAACGAACGATAGTGTCATAGACCGCTGTATCACCGTGTGGGTGATATTTACCAATCACATCCCCCACTACACGAGCGGATTTCTTATAGGGCTTGTTATAATCGTTAGACAGCACATTCATTGCGAAAAGAACGCGTCGATGCACTGGCTTTAGACCATCACGGACATCAGGCAGCGCCCTTCCTACGATTACACTCATCGCATAGGCAAGGTAGGACTCACGCATTTCGCTTTCTAATGCTACAGGCAAAACCTGCTTGGCAAATTCAGACATAAACTAGCTTTTTCCTATCAGATTAGGGTTGTAACGCGGACTTTTATGGATGGCATATTTCAGTAAATTCTTAGTTAAATTCTAAATAAATAGTTTGCTCGTTATTTCCGTCAAAGTCTGGCTCAAAATTGCTCATAATCCCCCAGATCAAAATGAGAAATTGATCTAAGAAGTGTTAATCGGCTTACCCTGTAATTAGCGGCATATTTTGGCTAATTTTTAAGATTATTGGCTTATTTAATTAACTATTTCCTACGCATTTCTAATCGTAATTCCCGCCCTCGAAAACACAACTAATTTTAACATGGAATCCAGAGAAATTGACACCATAATTGTCTTTTCCCCCCAAGTATTTTCCCTGTTTATTCAATAGCTTCCGTCGATGTATAGCAAACCTTTCACAGGGCGCTATTTTCTCAAATTCAGGGTATAATCAATTGCTGATAACGAGCATGAAACAGAAGCGCCAAATCACCTATAAATTGACCAGAAATAGTGGAATTTTTCTCCATGCAGCCTCCAGAAAAAATTGACCAGATAATCCATGCAAAATGGTTAATCCCTGTAGTGCCCAAGGGAGCCGTTCTGGAAAATCATTGTCTGGCAATTTCTGATAAGAAAATCACAGCAATTTGTCCTAGCGATGAGGCAAAATCTATCTTTTCTGCCGATCGAGAATATGACCTAAAAGATCACGCAGTAATTCCTGGCCTAATAAACTCCCATGGCCATGCTTCTATGTCTCTTTTGCGAGGCGCTGCAGACGATGTCCCGCTAAAGGATTGGTTAGAAAATTATATTTGGCCTCTAGAGAACGAGTTCATCAACGAGGAATTCGTTGAGCAAGGCACCACTCTAGCTATAGCCGAAATGATTACATCTGGCACTACCTGTTTTGCTGATATGTACTTTTTCCCCGATGCTGTGGCTCGAGCAGCTACTGAGGCTAACATTCGAGTACAACTAGCATGTCCAGTCTTAGATTTCCCCTCCGCCTGGGCAAAGGACGCTGAGGAATACATTTACAAAGCTACCAAGCTACATGACGACTTCCGTAACAGCGATTTGATTTATACAGCCTTTGGACCACACGCCCCTTACACAGTTTCTGACGCGCCGTTACAAAAAATCTCGATATTAGCTGAGGAATTAGATCTGCCAATTCATATACATATTCATGAAACCAGCCAAGAGGTAGCCGATGCTTTGGCTGCTGACGGAATGCGCCCTATAGAGAGACTGCACAAGCTGGGTTTAATTACGCCGCGACTACTGTGCATTCACGCCACCCAGCTAACTGATGATGAAATCAGCTTGCTATCTCAACATGGAGCATCAGTAATTCATTGCCCTGAATCTAATATGAAGCTTGCGAGCGGCTTATGCGAGGTTAGTAAGCTATCAAAGCATGGAGTTAATGTCGCTTTAGGAACAGATGGCTGTGCCAGCAACAACGACCTCAATATGTTTTCAGAAATGCATTCGGCTGCATTATTAGGAAAAATTGTAGCTGAGGATGCAAGCGCAGTCCCAGCACAACAAGCTTTAGAAATGGCAACTATCAATGGTGCCAAAGCGCTTGGCTTAGGGGACCTAATTGGCAGCCTAGAAATTGGCAAGTATGCCGACATTACTGCAGTAGATCTAAACTGCATGAATGCGAAACCAATATACAATCCAGTGTCACAGTTAGTTTACGCAACACAGGCCGCTCAAGTATCCCATGTATGGTGTGGTGGCAGCGTGTTGCTGGAAAACGGTAAACTACAGACTCTAGATAGTAAGAATGTGGCTACGACAACCACACTCTGGCAACACAGGATAGCACGGAAGTGACAGCATCAAATCATAATGTTGACGAACTCGAAATAAAAAAATTCGAAGCTCTTGCTGCTCGTTGGTGGGATCCAGACAGTGAATTTAAACCATTGCATGATATAAACCCGCTACGCATGAACTATATCAGCCAGCACGTTAATTTGGCTGGAAAGAAAGTTTTAGATATTGGCTGTGGAGGTGGAATTCTCACTGAAGCTCTGGCTTATCACGGCGCCAAAGTTACGGCCATAGATCTTGCCGAGGCATCTCTTAAAGTAGCCAGGTTACATCTGCTCGAAAGCAAACTAGAAATTGATTATCAAAATATTTCTGCGGAAGAGCTCGTTGATTCAAACCCAGGCAACTTTGACGTTATCTGCTGCATGGAAATGTTAGAGCACGTGCCTACGCCTCCTTCGATCGTTGCCGCCTGCCAACAACTACTTAAACCAAATGGTTTGGTATTCTTCTCGACAATTAATCGCAACTTTAAAGCCTATACTTTCGCTATTGTTGGAGGCGAATACCTGCTGAACCTAATTCCCAAAGGCACGCACGATTACCATAAATTAATTAAACCTTCTGAACTTGCTTCGTGGTCTAGAGCAGCTAATCTTCAACTACTTGATCAAACAGGATTGGGTTACAACCCACTGAACAAAAAGTATTCCTTAGGGAAATCTATTGATGTTAATTACATAGCCCTTTACAAAAAACCGGACCACCAATCATGACTCAATCAGGAGCTGTTCAACTAGCAACTTCCATAGAGTGCGTACTGTTCGATTTAGATGGCACTCTAATTGATACAGCAGAAGATTTTCATATCGCCGTTAATAAATTGCTAGCAAAAAACGACACCGATCCAATATCCTCGCAATTGATCCGTCAAACCGTTTCAGATGGCGCGAGAGCCCTAGTAAAACTAGCATTCAGTATTGAAGAAAGTGACCCCCACTTCGACGAGTTAAATCAACAGCTTCTGGAATTATATTTTGTAGAACTTGAAAACACCCAGTCAGTGCTTTACCCCGGCATGGACATGTTACTGACTACTTTAGAGAAGCACGGCGTGCCCTGGGGGATAGTCACTAACAAGCCAGAAAAGTACAGTACACTCCTTCTGGACAAGCTAGGTTTATTGACGAGGTGCAAATCCTTAGTCTGCCCCGATCATGTTAGCGAGCGTAAACCTCATCCAGAACCTATTCTGCTCGCATGCCAACAGCTTGGAGTTGGTACCGAAAGAACTGTTTATCTCGGCGACCACTTACGCGACATCCAGGCAGCCAAGAATGCAGACGTTATTGCTATTGCCGCTGCCTATGGATATTTGACGGAGGGCTCGAAAGTCGAAGAATGGTACGCAGATTTCATCCTCGCCAAACCTGATCAAGCTATTTCCCTTTTAAACCTTCTAAAATTTGCTTAAGACATGTTGAACTTTCCCCCCACCAGAGAGTTTTCTTGAAGGTAAAACCATCCTAATAACTGGTGCCAGCGATGATATCGGCCTAGCTTGTGGGAAAACCTTTACGGATTATGGTGCAATGGTCATTTTATTAGGCCGCAGCCAAGAAAAACTAGAATCCGCCTACGATGAAATTAAATCAATTCACCCCCGGCAAAGCAATCATTCACCCAATGGATTTCATTACCGCCTCACCCGAAGATCACACGACTCTCTGTCAGTCCCTGGATGAGCAATTTAGCTGTCTAGACGGGCTAATGCACAATGCCGGCCTACTTGGAGCTCGAACTCCTATCGAATTTTATTCTGATAAAGAATGGATGGATTTAATGCAGGTAAACGTGAATGCCGCCTTCTACCTTAGCAAAGCACTCATACCGAGCCTTTCACGCTCCCTGGATGCAAGGATGATTTTCACATCATCTTCTGTAGGTCGAATAGGTCGCGCCTACTGGGGAGCATATGCAGTCTCAAAATTTGCTGTGGAAGGTCTAATGCAAACATTAGCTGATGAGCTTCGAAATATCACATCAATCAAAGTAAATAACCTAAATCCCGGCGGTACCAGAACTTCCATGCGACGAGATGCCTACCCTGCGGAAAATCCTGCGGCTCAGCCTACTGCCGAGTCAATCATGCCGGTATATCTCTATTTAATGGGTAAGGAGGCCGCGAATATCACAGGGCGTGCTCTGAATGTTCGTGAATTTGACTCTGCCGACCTTAAGACGCATAAACTCCCTTAGGTACTAGGTACTATCTAAACACAACTAAAGAGGGCTGACGGCTTGAGAATAGAGCAGGATTTGCAACTCTCACAGTTACAGATCCTGTAAATAGTTTAGTGGAAAGAGTTCGCAATGAGATTCAGAAAGATCCTACGGACTATAAATAAGTAGATGTCAAATAGACAGTGATCATAATTTTATTGACTACAGCCGCTAGCGAGGTCATCGGCTTGCATTAGGTTTCTCCACCAATGGCAGAGCTTTAAGTAGTTTATCTATGTCATTTTTGGCTAATTCTTGAAAATCTCCTCTGCGAACGGTACTGGGAATAAATATTGGACCAAATCTAACTCTCTTCAAGCGACTAACTTTTAAGCCCTGAGATTCCCACAGCCTTCTAACCTCTCGGTTTTTCCCTTCCATGAGCACCACGTGATACCACTGGTTCAAGCCTTCTCCAGCAAAGTACTGGACGTCGGTAAATCGGCAAAGAGCTCCGTCCAATATTAGGCCCGCATGCATTTGATCAACCATTTCTTGAGTAACATCTCCCATAACTCTAACTGCGTATTCTCGTTCAATTTCGGAACTTGGATGCATTAGCTTATTGGCTAGCTCCCCGTCTGTCGTAAAAAGTAACAATCCACTAGTATTTAAATCCAATCGACCAATGGATACCCAGCGACCATGTTTCAGCGGTGGCAGCTTATCAAATACTGTCGGTCTACCCTCTGGATCATTTCTCGTGCAAATTTCATAGTCGGGTTTGTTATAGAGTAGAACCCGTCGCCCATCACGGATTCGTTTCTGTGGGGCCAGCTTCTTGCCGTCGACGACGATTCGATCATCGCCTCCTACTCGCTCACCCAAAATAGCGACTTTTCCATTTACTTTGATACGGCCCTTGCTTATCCAGCTCTCGATTTCGCGACGCGAACCAAATCCAGCCCGTGCCAAAACTTTTTGAAGTTTCTCTGTCATGACTCTTCAGTATATTTATTAATGAATGGTTGTCTAAGTATTTTGGCGATGGATTCAGAGTGTCATTTCTTCACTATCATCGTCAGTTGAGAAGCTTTCACCTTCTTGAGTTAGGCCTTCGCCTTCGTCGCTAGCTTCTGAATCATCAATCGGAGATACGACTTCAAACTCGATATTTCATTCTTCCTGCTCAGGGTTCTCTTGATTCATATCTTCTTGCTGAGCTTTTTCGCTTTGAGCATGTTCATCTTCGATTTCGTCCAATGAATCAGCTGTAGCGAAATCTTCTTCAGGAGTAACTGCCTCCATGATTACAGATCCTGCGTCCTCGACTCTCCTATTGATTTCATCGACCTCTAGGTTTTCATCAGAATTCCTAAACTCTTCGTCTTCTTCGTCCACCTCTTCTTCAATCATTCGACCAGGGTCATCGGCCAATATTTCATCTAGAGGCTTTTTGGACAGCTCAGCAGCTTCTTCTTCGGCAAGCATCTGTTCTACTTCTCCTCCTGTCATTTCATAGCTACTTTGATCTTCGCTATCTTCCGGTACATCGAGAATACGCTGAGCCGCCAAGTCATCTTCTAAGTCAAATTCCGGATCGGCTTTCACCAAGTCCTTGATTTCAGATAGAGGCGGTAATTCCTGTAGACTCTTTAAATTAAAGTAATCAAGAAACTGTTTTGTAGTAGCAAACATTGCAGGCCTACCAGGCACATCTCGATGACCCACCACCCTTACCCATTCTCTGTCTAAGAGAGTCCGAATAATATTCGAGCTAACCCCAACCCCGCGTATTTCTTCAATATCTCCACGAGTTATCGGTTGTCGATACGTAATTAGCGCCAAAGTTTCCAGCAATGCTCGTGTGTACCTTGGGGGCCGCTCTTCCCACAGCTTGGCCACCCATTCACTAAGATCTTGTTTAACTTGAAACCTGAACCCTGTGGCTATTTCTTTGAGCTCGAATCCCCGATCAGCGCAGTCTTCGGTAATACTCTGCATTACCGCTTTCAATTCGGCTTTGTCTGGCCTTTCATTCTTGGCAAATATTTGAGCAATATTATCCAAACTTAAAGGTCTGCCAGCTGCTAATAGCAATCCTTCCACAATTATTTTTACTTTGCTGTCTACATCAGTCATGGGTCTTCTACTCTACTACTTTCTAACTAATTATTTTTTTAATCGACACCCAATGAATCTAACTCTTATTGAAGTAAATTCCTCGTGAATCATATAATTCATTTATCAGTTCACTCTATCTTTTTGCACCCAAAATTCCTTAACTTCTAGATTTTACATGGATAGGTGCAAAAGATTCTGATTGCACAATTTCGATAAGTGAATCTTTCATTAATTCCATGATTGCTAAAAAAGTTACCACCACACCAAGGCGACCTTCTTCTTTTAGCAGCAATGAAACCAGCGGCACGAATTTGTGTTCGGAAATTCGAACTAGAATCTCAGACATTTTCTCCCGAGTAGAAAGCGTCTCCATCTGTATGTGGTGGTGCTCATAATTATCGCCTCGTTTTAACACCCTACTCAACGCTACTAACACATCCTGCAGCTTGACATCAGGGTCCTGAGCAATTTTTTCAATCTCAGGTAAAGCCGCTGCAGCTCGATGTATATCTCGATCCATTCGGTGGAGGTTATTAATATCTTCAGCGGCCTTCTTGAAGCGCTCATACTCTTGCAGCCGACGAATGAGTTCCATTCGAGGGTCAGATTCTTTTGATTCCTCTTCTTCTCTAGGCAGCAAGATTCTGGATTTGATTTCCGCCAGCATGGCGGCCATTACTAGGTACTCCGCAGCCAATTCAAATTGACTCGCCTCCATCAGATCTACATAGGTCATATACTGGTCAGTGATGTCTGCGACATAGATATTGAGAATATCAATGTTTTGTCGCTTAATTAGATACAACAATAAATCTAATGGACCTTCAAAAGCATCAAGAAAAATTTCCAGAGCATCCGGTGGTATATAGAGGTCTTTAGGGACTTCTGTAATCGCCTCCCCTGCAACGAAGGCAAAAGGAAGCTCTTGCTGGGAGGGAGAGTCGGAGTCTAATTCTTCCGAGGTAGCAGCATCCCCTTTCGTATCAAGGATCTCAGTGTCTGCTTCGGCGCCATTGGTTGTCAATCTACTGATCTGCTATTTTCGGCTACGGGATCATATCCGGGTCTAAATCTAAGAACGAATTTTACCTTAATTGAACTGGAAAAGCTCATCTCGCGAGCCACTAGTTACCAGGTATTTAAGCCCATCGCTTCGCGAACATCCTGAATCGTTTTCTTCGCTGATTCCCGCGCGGTTTCGCTGCCTTCTGCGAGAATGGAGCGTACGATATCTGGATCTTTTTCGTACTGTGCTGCTTCTTTCTGAATCGGCTCTAATTCAGCAGTAACCGCATCGATTATTGGTTTCTTACACTCTAAACAACCGATCCCCGCACTCTTACATCCCTCAATAACCCAAGTCTTCGTTTCCTCTGAAGAATAGTTTTGATGAAACTGCCATACCGGGCATTTTTCCGGATCTCCCGGGTCAGTTAGGCGCACCCTAGCAGGATCAGTCTGCATGGTGGCAATTTTATTTTCAACTTCCTCGAGGGGCTCCCGCAAACTAATAATATTGTCATAGGAATTAGACATTTTCTGACCATCTAACCCCGGCATCTTAGATGCTTTCGTCAATAAAGATTGCGGCTCTGCCAGGATCATCTTCCCACTACCTTCAAGGAATCCAAATAGCCGTTCTCTATCGCCGATAGAAATATTCTGTTGTTCTTTCAAAAGAGCTTGACCTTTTTCTAAGGCTTCGTGGTCCCCCTGCTCTTGATACGCTGTGCGTAATTGCGCGTAGAGTCGAGCTGATTTCTTACCCATCTTTCGCACTGCTGCCAAGGCATTTTCTTCGAAGCCATGCTCACGACCGTAGATATGATTGAATCTTCGAGCAACTTCGCGAGTGAGCTCTACATGTGCAACTTGATCGGCGCCGACGGGAACATATCCCGCGCGGTAGATTAAAATATCCGCTGCCTGTAAGAGTGGATAACCAAGAAACCCATAAGTATCGAGTTCTTTTTCACTTAGCTTTTCTTGCTGATCTTTATAAGATGGCACCCGTTCTAACCATCCCTGTGGAGTCAACATAGACAGTAACAAGTGCAACTCTGCATGCTCGGGAACTTTCGACTGGACAAATAAAGAAGACGAGCCAGGGTTAACTCCGACAGCCAACCAGTCAATCACCATGTTCAAAACATGCTCTTGAAAAATGGCAGAATCACCGTAATGAGTAGTAAGGGCGTGCCAATCGGCGACGAAAAAGAAACATTCATATTCGTATTGCAATTTCACCCAATTCTTCAGCACCCCGTTATAGTGGCCCAAATGCAAGCGACCAGTCGGTCGCATTCCTGACAGTACCCTTTGTTGCGAGTCCACTGTTGACAACTTCTTCTCCTAATTCTATTCAAACTACACTTAGTAGTAATCGTTATTGGATTTAAACCTTATAAGCTAAAAAATAGTCAGTCAGAGAAACGGCTTGGTATCACCCTTTCCCGCCCTAAGTATTTGTGGCACACCATCAACTAAATCGACCATGGTAGTGGGTTCTAAACCACAGGCGCCACCATCAATGATCAAGTCTACAAGTTTTCCTATCTTTAGTCGCATTTCATAGGCATCGAATAATTGCTCACCCTCACCAGGTAAGATCAAACTAGTACTCATTATCGGCTCGCCGTGAAGCGCCAAAATCGCTTGGGCAATAGCGTTTTCGGGAACTCTCAATCCGATGGTCTTTCGCTTAGGATGCATTAAGCGCCGCGGAACTTCCGCTGTCGCTTTCAAAATAAAGGTGTATGGACCAGGGGTATAAGCTTTAAGGATTCGGTAGGCTCTGTTGTGCACTAATGCGTAGCTGGCCAATGAAGAAAGGTCGCAGCACACTAGAGTAAAATTGTGCTTACTATCTAATTGCCGAATGCGGCGAATACGTTCTAGGGCTGACTTATCTCCAATGTGGCAACCTAGCGCGTAAGTCGAATCGGTCGGATAAACGATCACTCCACCATCCATAAGCACGCCAACGGCTTGCTTGATGAGGCGCACTTCGGGATTAATTGGATGTACTTGTAAAAAATCAACCATAACAGGGAACAGAACTCTTTAGGGATCTATACTAAATTCGACTCAATTCAGCGATGCAGATACTAATACATCGGCTCATAAAAGCAGACACCTTAATTTAAATCCATTAAGATGCTGCTGCTCCCTAATGATGCCTACAACATAGGTTCGGACTTATAAAATGAAGCAGTTCATCGACTATATCCCACTCTTGGTTTTCTTCACTGTTTGGGCAATGGATGAAAGAGCTATAGAAGTAGCAGGATTTACTCATAGTATCGGTGGTGTATTCAGCGCTGCAGAATTCTTATTAGGGGCGTCCGTCCTAGTGTATGGTTCACTCCTTATTGCCCAAAAGCGGCTAGATAAATTTCAGTGGATTACCCTAGTCGCAGTCGTATTATTTTGCCTTCCAACAATAATTCTTAGAAATATAGAATTCCTTAAATGGAAGGCTCCAATAGTAAACTGGATATTCGCTACAGTTTTTTTAGCTTCCAGATTCTTCGGCGACAAACCCGCAATTGAACACATGATGGGCCATGCAGTTAATGCACCAAAAGAAGTATGGCTCAAATTAAACACTATCTGGATTTGCTGGTTTATCGTGCTCGGCGCAATAAACCTTATCGTTGCTTTTACTCTTAGCGAGGCTCTATGGATAAAATTCAAAGTATTCGGAAACCTTATACTAACTTTTGCCTTCGTTATTGGACAGATGCCTATTCTAGCCAAATACTTTGAAGTAGATGAAGGGGAAAATATACAAGAAGAAAGCATCGATTCAACATCAGAAAAATCTATATAATTAAAACAATCTAATTATTTCCAGGCTGGAGGGTTGATTTTTGTATTATGCAGCCATGGGTGAAGATATCGACGACAGTCTGACAAAACGAAAATCTGCACGCCCAGGTCACTCGGATAGACTCAATAAATTAGCCGGTCAAGATCGACTAATGATTGCTGGGCCACATCCTGCTATCGATAGCCCCGATCCCGGTAACGCCGGTTTTAGCGGCAGTCTAATTGTTGCTGAATTTGATAGCCTAGAACAAGCCAAATCGTGGGCTGATACTGACCCTTATGTCACTGCTGGGGTTTATCAAAAGGTTTCGGTAAAACCATACAAACGAGTGTTATAACCCTGCTTAGTGTTTGCTCTAAATATCAAGTTTACTGAATACCATTTATCACTGCGGGAATTCTCTATCGAGAATTGCATTCCACTCTTCTAATTGAGCGGCCTTGCGTTCGAGCAATGCAGAATAATCCCCCTCAACACTTATCTTGGTTATTAGGTCGCGTCTTCTTAATTGATTAACGACATTTTGCCCCGCTACAATTTTCCCAAATACGGAATGCAGACCATCAAGATGAGGGGTAGCGAGATGGGTAATAAAAAACTGGCTTCCATCAGTTCCTGGTCCCGAATTCGCCATAGATAGTATCCCGGGTTGATTGTGTTTCAAGATTGCCTCACCGCTAAACTGATAGCCTGGCCCACCTAGGCCTGTACCCAAAGGATCACCACCCTGAATCATAAAATTCCTCTCATAGCGATGAAAAGTCAAACCATCATAAAATCCACGATTCACCAGATTAATGAAGTTTGCGACCGTAGTAGGCGCTGCACGAGCATTCAATTCAAACCGAATATCACCTTTTGAAGTTTCGATTAATACATTTAGCTGCTGGGCATGGCTGCCAGCACTATTTAGTAGCAAGGCGCTACACAAGACTGCCCTCATGAGCGTTGCTCTGGTGTTAATAATTAAATAATCAGAAATCCTAATTATGTTTTTCATAGTTCTATTTTAATACCAAATGCCTATTAAATTATAAAGAGTATTCTAGTATAACCGGAGCGTGATCGGAAAATTTCTGCTCGGTATAAATTTCCGCCGAAACAACCTTTTCAGCGATACTAGGAGTTACCACATGATAATCCAAGCGCCATCCGACATTATTTGCCCTTGCTTGTCCTCTATTCGACCACCATGAGTACTGGTCTTCTAATTGATTTACTTCACGGAAGGCATCGACAAAGCCGACCTTGTCATACAAGGTATCTAGCCATCCTCTTTCTTCGGGCAAAAAGCCAGAATTTTTCTGATTTGGTCGCCAGTTCTTTAAATCAATTTGCTTATGGCAAATATTCCAATCACCACAGACGATTAATTCGCGGTCTTGTTCCCTCAGCTTTTTCATGTGCTTCATAAAATCTTTCATGAATGACATTTTACGAGCCTGCCTTTCATCTCCGCTTGAGCCTGATGGCAAATATAAAGAGGCGACGCTTAGCTTTTCAAAATCGGCTTGCACATACCTGCCCTCAGTATCAGCAAGTAAAAACCCCAAACCTTTGGTGATTTTTTCCGGTTCTGATTTACAGTAGATTGCTGTGCCAGAATAACCTTTTTTCTCTGCATCGAAGTAATGGCAGTGATATCCCTTTGGATGAAAGATTGGGTCACTTAACTGATCAATTTGAGCTTTAGTTTCCTGCAAGCAAACGACATCGAAATCGCACCGAGAGATCCAATCGAAGAAACCTTTTCTTGCCGCAGCCCGAATTCCGTTGCAGTTCAGAGTCATTATGCGCATATGATGAAGTCTCAATTTAAATAGTCTGAAGGCTAATTCTAGCTGCAGGCAAGAAGCGAAGCCAGAGCAGAATGGAGGCCTAAAATTATTCTTCCAATTCGGCAAAAAGAACTTCGCTCGCTCGAACCATCGGTTTCATGAAGTAACTCTCGCTTGGCATGATTTCCACTGTGCAGGCGAACTGCTCCAAGCATTCCTTAACTATGGGGCCTATCGCTGCAACCTTGGTTGCCTTTAAGGAGGAGGTTAACTGTTCTACGCAATTGCGCTGAGTAGCTACAGAAAATAATCGCTTTACCTGAGCCTTACTGGTAAATGCAATGAGATCTATTTTACCGAGGTGTAATCTATTAATAAGTGAGAAAACCAAATCTCCATTACTGTCTTGCTCATATTTATAAGGTGCCACCGGGTTTATAATTTTAGCTCCCACGGTGCCCAAGAAACCCATTAGCAAATCATTTGGATCCTCACCGTAGAGTTGAACTGATATTGATTTGTGTGTGAGATCCAGTCCTCTAAGCGTCTCCACTATACCTGCACTAGTTGGACTGGTTCCTAAGTAGTGAGCTTGTAATTGTATTTCTCTTAGTACACGCCCAGGCTTTGGCCCTCGGCAAATCAGAATAGAATTTGACAGAGCGCTGATGAAAACGGTTTCCAATGACATCCGCCTTGCCGTAGCTAACAACCTTCTTAATCCCTCTCCTGTTAGTAATACAAAATAATCAGGCGGGGCGGATATAAATTGCTTTAGCCAACGGCGGATTTTCGGTTGATCCGGAGCATCGATAATTGAGACTAAAGGTATACGATCTACCAACGCACCACGTCTTTGAAATAAGGCAGATAGAATATCTAATTGCCGACTCTCTGGGAGCGCAATCACTTTGCCCTTTAACGGAGATTGCAGCTGAGGTTTCATGTCCATGGACCATTTTATCGGAATTAAGCCTGAAAGGTCAGGAACACCGTATTTAGACAAAGTGCAATAAATGAGAAGAAAACCCGCAAGCGTTCGCAGATACTTTATCAATTTTTCCTGAGAGTTAGCTTGATTTCTAGAGATTCCCAACTGTTTCGCACAGGTTATTTTCCTATATGTGAAATATGGTTACATTTTCATACCTTATAAGCAGTGCTAGATCATCATAAAAAATAAAGCCTAGGATTTATCATATTTTTCAATAAGTTATAATTCCCTCCGACGTAAAGAGTTTTTATAAGCGGCCTCATAGACTTTGCAAAGCCCATCGTTATTGATAGATATTTTTAGTTTTTTATGCTCGACTTTAATTTTTGTTACCTTTCATAACATATTTAGAACAAATTATGCATTTATGTTACCTATTAGGACATTTTGTGTTACTATTCGCGCCATTGGTCGATGAAGACAAAGATCAGCCCCAATTAAAAGATTACAATTAACCAAATTTGGAGAATAAGTATGAGTAAGACAATAGCCAAACTACGGCCTGTCGCTGAAGCAACTGTAGTGAGCCTAGTTTTAGTATTAGCTGCCCTCGCAGTTCCTGCAGTAATTCTTTACACCGCTTCATAACCATAACATTGAAGGAGGTTATGATTTTCCTTTCATCAAGTTTTGCCAATAAGCTGAAGGCCTAACGCCCATTTATCACTAAATTAAGCACTGACTGAACGCTGGTCTAAGGTCCATATTTCGGATACCCAACTTAGGCTAGCGTTATTTTTAAATTATCCCCAAGTCCGATTTCTTCTCTTTCCAGCATTTCCTCAATCAAAAATATCGACTTTGACGGTAATTCTTTTTAAGGTACTTAAAAGAAACAAAGCGCAACCCATACTCAGGACAGTATTGGCTGATACTTGATCCTTACCTTGAGCTCTCAGCCTTTTGATAGAGTTGAGAATTTCTGAGGCAGGATTAGCAGTACTAATTCCACCAGGGATAATTCGTAGACCAAAAACAAGCAAGCCAAAACTTAACTCGCTATTCGACACGTAGCTAATCTCCGCAAGTGACCGGATACTTTGATTGGTGCGGAACCGCTGCCGTGTTTTGAAAACCGGCTGCATACGGCGAACCAAAATCTGAAACGCAATCAAGAACGGTCTGCCGCTAAAGAAATGGAAGCGAAAGAGAAACCGCCAACCCAGAGCAGTCGTCTAATAGACACAAAACCCTAGACTAAACTTTGGAGTGAGTTTCTTAAAATGAGAGCTTATCGGTAAAATTGCAGGGTTTGTGGCTACTGTCTAGTTGCTCGACTATTATCTTATCCCAACCTGTTGCACAGGCTCCGGGTGAGCCAGGCAAGCAAAACACAATTGTGCCATTAGCCAATCCTGCAAATGCTCTAGATTGAATCGTGGAGCTACCTATTTCTTCGTAAGATAACTGCCGAAACAATTCTCCAAAACCATAAATATCTAGGTCAAATAGCGGCGTGATTGCAGTATAGGTATTGTCTCTTGCAGTAAACCCAGTGCCCCCAGTCATCAATACGGCCTGAATTTCCTTATCAGCGATGAGCGAGGAAATCACTGCACGCAATTGGTAAATATCATCTCTTACTATGAATTTACTCGACAGCTTATGACCCACAGCCTGCAAGCTGGAGACCAATACAGCACCTGATTTGTCCGTGTCTTCAGTTCTCGTATCAGATACTGTGACTACTGCGATGTTTAAGGAGTTAGTAGTGGAATTCATTGGCTCGGTCTAAATTAGCCCCCAGTCATATTCATTAAGCGAACCGGCTGAGGGTGGTCCCTATCATAGAAGTAATGTCGTTCAGGTTTAATATCCATAGCTGCTACTAGTGTATTCTTTAAATCGTCCATACCCAGAGATTCATCTCTAAGGATAGTCCTCAGATCTACTGAATGTTCATTTCCCAAACAAAGAAGTAAACGACCCTCTACGGTTACTCTTACCCGATTACAATCTTCACAAAAATTATGAGTGACTGGAGAAATAAAACCAATTCGACTTTTTTTACCCGCAATTTCAGCATAGCGCGATGGGCCCGCGGTTGTATCATCGCTGTTTTCCAAACCATATTTTGCTTCGATTATCGAGCGCACCCAATCATTACTGCAGGTCGTATCTTCTCGATTATGATCTGACGCTTCACCAAGTGGCATTTCTTCAATGAAAGCAATATCAATTCCACGCGCTATCGCGTAGTCAGCTAGGGCAATAACTTCGTCTTCGTTATAGCCTTGCATTATGACTGCGTTAAGCCGAATGCGATCAAAGCCTGCAGCGATTGCAGCGTCGATCCCTGTTAGGACTTTATCCAATTTACCAACTCTGGAAATTCGCTTAAAGCGATCAGCGTCCAAAGAATCAATACTGATATTTACTCTATTTACTCCTGCTGCTTTTAAAGCTGAAGCGTATTTATCTAGCTGCGCACCATTTGTCGTAAGCAATAGCTCTTCTAATCCTGGTAGCACTCCAAGCCTTTCGACGAGACTCATAACATCAGTACGCACTAACGGCTCACCACCAGTGAGCCGAATCTTGCGTACACCGAGCTCAGTAAAAGCTTGAGCAATCTGATAAATCTCTTCCAGAGACAAAATTTGCTTCCGCGGCAAAAACGTCATGTCCTCTGTCATACAGTAGACACAACGAAAATCACAACGATCGGTTACGCTTAACCGAATGTAGTCGACATGGCGCCCAAACTTATCAACTAGCTTATTTGGATGATTTGTATTGCCCATTGGAAAGTTCAATCTCTGAAATAATATTTAAGATTCAGTGCAACTATATCGCAGTTGAGCCCTTACATGCACCGTATTTAGGTCCATAAGCACAAAAGCCTGCCCTTAATGTTTGATAAACGTCTTAGGTGCTCATGGATATTTGTAGAGCCAACAGTATTAGAATAGCCCCCATGCCACGTTCGACCCAATTACCGGTTTTTATTATAAATGCCCGCACGTTTGGCCGACCCAGTATTTTCGAAAGCATCGAAAACCATAGAAATGTTGCGATTGCGAGATACAAGCCGTAGAGAATCTGTATTGAACTCGGTGTATTTGAATCGATAACCACTGTAAACAGAGCAAGAAAGAACAACGTCGCCTTCGGGTTTAATCCATTAGTTAGAAACCCAACTGCAAATGCCTTCGACGGAGAAATTGCTACCTCACCTCTAGTATAGAGAGCGGTATTTGTTTGCCTGAATGATCCTCTAATAGATTGCACACCCAAATATACGAGATAAGCAGCAGCAAGGTATTTCATGCTATTGAACAATGTAGTCGACTGAGCAAGCAATAGAGCTACACCCAAAATACAATAAGTTACATGTAGCAGTATTGCCGAACTAACTCCCAGGCTAGTCCAAACTCCCGCTCGAGTTCCCCCACTCATACACTGGCGAGTCACTATCGCAAAATCCGGGCCCGGGGATGCAACCGCAAATAAATGAGCGACAGCTATAGTGAAAAATTCTGCCCAATACACGACTAAGAAAGAACCTCAATTTGAGTTTAGAACCAATATTTAAAAGGTGGAGAACTTATTGAACTTGCTCTGAAATTAGCAGATCAATAATCGTATGTTGACCATTGTGGGAAAAATTTTCCGAAACAACACGATAATCACCAATCTGAGGATTCGCTACGCCAGCAAAAGAGACCAGAGCGGACACATAGACTGTATCTGAAGAGGCTAAGTTAAAGGGACCAACAGCTGAGCTATTATCGAGCTGAATCGTCTGTGGTAGATTACTAACTCTCAAATCCGTCGCGGCCAAAGGTGGCATGCCTTCCCTCGCTGCATTACGTACCGCAACAAAAACTCTAAGATTTTCATCCAATACGATTCCATCAGCCACTGATAAATTAATCTCAACAATCGGGCCAACATCAATTTCTTCACCATTCGCTGCTAGCACCTGTTGCTCTGTAGCTATTTTTTGCCGCAGCATCTGAGCTTCTGCTGAATTTGGATTGGCCTGAATGAGTAATCGCCAATATTGTATTGCAACAGTATAGTCTTCCCTCTGCTCTGCATCTGCCGCCAGCAGTTGTAATATTGTGTTCTCGTTGGGATTTATTTCACGTGCTTGCTCTATTACGTCAAGAATCTCCTGATTAAACTCCCGCCCCGAATTCATATATTTAGCGAGAGCTACGCGACCTAGTAAGAAAGCTTTTTCTGGCCCTTCATCAAATAACACTGACGATTGCTGATAAGCGGTCATAGCTTGAAGCCATAAGTCTCGTCTTACGCTTTCTGACTCAGCAAACATGCTTAAATTGGCGAAATTCTCTCCAAGAAAATACCAAGCCCACGGGCGCTCCTCATCAGCTTGCGTTGCTTCGACAAGGCTTTCAACTAACGCCTGCGCCTCCCCAGGGTCGCCGGTACTATTTAGAGCGCGTTGAAACAACCCCATCAACTCAACATCATCGATATATCCCCACTGGTCATACAAGCTATATGCTAGCACTGGAATCAACATAGCCAATATAACTGGGATAAGATTTGTAGCTGATAGCCGTGAAACCGAATCTTTCTTTTTATTCTTTCTATTGCTTACTTTATTGAAGGTTTTCTTCTGGCTTGAATTTACTATAAAATTTTCAATGGAGGCTGGCTCGTCTTGATCATTAAAAGAAGTATCTGCAAGCAAACTTTTTTGTAGTTCTATCAGCAAGGAATCAAACTGACCTTGATCTAAGTTACCTGCAGACAGGTCATTCTCAAGCTCAAAGCTGCGCTCATGGAAAAGGGCAATATTCGCCTCTTTTCTAAGTTCAGCTGATTCTCCATTTTCTTCTCGACTCCTCAACCACACTGGGAGAATAATGAAAAGCGAAGCAAGCAAAAGAAGACCTACGGTTAATACCCAGAACACATCTATTCCAACTTGTTTAATGAATTAATATTTATGACTTTTTGTTTAGTGTTTATTGCGAAGTAATTTTTGCAATTGGGCTGCTTGATGAGAGTCAAGCGAAGTAGAATCAACGCTGCTCAAGCTTGCCCTTCTCCATATTCCTAATGCAAGATACCCTCCAATTAGCAAAAACATAATCGGACCAAACCATAGAAGAATGGTTTCAGCGCGAAGTCGCGGACGGTAGAATATGAAATCTCCGTAACGATCAAACATGAATTTTTCTATCTCCGTATCGCTAAAGCCATCGACTATCATACGGTGAACTTCTCGACGCAGATCCTCTGCTACACCCCCTGTAGACCCTGATAAATTAGTGTTCTGACACATTGGGCAACGCAACTCATTCGAGAGAGTTCTAAATCTTTTTTGTTGTTCCTCATTTTCAAATTCGAAAGCATCAACTTGGGCGTTTAAAGTAGCCATTACTGAAACGCTTAGAATTAACAACAACGCTGCTATGGGCCGGCAGACCTTAAATTCCCATGAGAATTTGTGAAATATCCTCATTGTTGAGTATTGCTCTCTGCTTGTAACTTATTTATCGCTGGCAGAAAGTCCTGTCGCCAAACATTCTCATCTAACACACTGACATGCCGGTAACGAATCACACCGTCGGCATCAACTAAATAGGTTTCAGGAGCACCGTAAACACCAAGATCAATGCCAAAGCGACCGCTTTCATCGAGAATGCTAAAAGCAAATGGATTGCCATTGTCACTCAACCAACCTAGAGCCAGTTGTTTTTTATCTCTATAGTTAATCCCTACAACTGGAATCTCGCCCTCTTCCGCAAGACGCATCAAAGTAGGATGTTCGATTAGACAAGGCAAACAGTAACTACCCCAAACGTTAAGGAGAAACATACTATTAGGTAAATCTGCATTGCTAATCTCATTTCCATCGACTGTAGTCAGGGCAAACTTAGGCATAGGTTTATCTATCAGCATGGAAGGAAGTTCTTTCGGATCTAGGTATAACCCACGCCACAAGATTAGCGCCAATACAAAGAAGCCAATCGCCGGAATAAAAAAATTAAATCTATTCATTTAGAAATCAGGAGGCTACTTGCAAATTTGTAGCTAAAGCCTGCTCCTCTCTTTTTAAGTAGCGCTCTCGAACACGACGATAGCGCTTATCGCCGGCAGCAACTGTTCCACCGAAAGCCATAAAAATTGCCCCTAACCAAATCCAGCGAATAAAAGGTTTTACATAAATAGTCATAGTCCAGGCGCTGTTTTCTTTTTCTTCGCCTAATGTGACAAAAAGATCTCTAAGAAAACCGGCATCAATCGCCATTTCAGTAGAAGGCGTTCCTGTTGCAAGATAAATTCGCCGCTCTGGATTGAGGTTACTCAACCCATTACCATTTTTACTGACACTAAAATCAGCTTGGTTGCCAACATAATTTGGGCCGGTAATTGCTTGGGTGTCGTTAAAAGTAAAATTATAAGACCCCACATCGATACTTTCTCCTGGAGCCAACAGAACACTCTTTTCTTCGCTAAATTCACTGGTAAAGGCAACACCGATAAGCATCAGCACCATGCCAAAGTGTGCCGCCTGCATACCATAATAACTCAATGATAATGCACGCAAACCAGCCAATCTCGTAACTTTGTTTGCAGTCTTATTCGCCATGTCTTTAAGCATAGATAACACTATCCAAGCAGCAAGCGTCACCGCCACGATTGCCACCCATGACACTTGCAAAAGAATTATAGTCGGCAATACAACTCCTATTGCCAAACTTGCCAGCGCAACTTTTCCTAATTGCTCTATCAGATAACTGATCGATGTTTTTTTCCACCGGCACATTGGGCCTACCCCAAGCACCAAAACTAACAATGTCATTAGTGGAATAAAAATGGCGTTAAAATACGGCGGGCCAATAGAGATAAGATCATCGGTGATGGCTTGATAAAACATTGGGAATAGAGTGCCCAAGAATACCGAAGCAGAAGCGACCACCAAAATTACGTTATTGGTCAGCAAGAATATTTCCCGGGAAACTAAGTCAAAACCAAAATTACCTTTCATTAATGGCGCGCGAAAGGCAAATAGTATTAGCGAACCACCTATAGCCAAGCCGAGAATACCAAGAATAAAAACACCCCTTGACGGATCACTGGCGAAGGCATGAACAGATGTTAATAGTCCGGATCGAGTTATGAATGTACCTAACAGACTGCCGGAAAAAGCAAGAATAGCCAGTAGTACAGTCCAGCTTTTAAATACTCCACGTTTTTCTGTGACAGCTAACGAATGAATCAGAGCCGTGCCAAAAAGCCAGGTAATTAATGGTGGATTCTCTACCGGGTCCCAGGCCCACCAACCGCCCCAACCCAATTCGTAATATGCCCACCAGCTTCCCAAAGCAATGCCAATGGTTAGAATCGCCCAAGATACGTTTGCCCAGGGCCTTGACCATCTGGCCCAAGCCGCATCCAGCCTGCCACTTAGTAGAGCGGCTATCGCGAATGCAAAAACGACTGAGAAGCCCACATATCCCATATATAAAGTAGGCGGATGAATGATGAAACCAATATCTTGAAGCGCTGAGTTTAGATCAGCACCATCTTGAGGGGGTAACGGCACAATGCGATCGAACGGATTAGATGTAGCCAGCATGAAAAGAATATAGGCCGTGCAAAGTATTCCGAGAACTCCCAATACCCGCGCAACGAAATCTATTGGCAAGCTCTTGCTATAAATACTTACTGCAAGCATCCAGCCCGAAAGCATAAAAGTCCACAATAAAAACGAACCCTCGTGGCCTCCCCAAACTGCAGTCATCTTGTAGCGAGTGGGGAGTAAAGTATTGGAATGTTGAGCAACAAATTGGACTGAAAAATCATCGGCAACAAATGCATAAGCAAGGATAAGAATGCTTATTGCTAAAAACACAAATACGCCCGCAGAAAGTGGGCGAGCCAAGCTCATCCACAGCTGATTGCCTTTAGCTGCACCAACAAGGGGAATGCTACCCAACAATATACTCAGGCAGAAAGCCAGAATTAACGAGAATTGCCCTAACTCTGGAATCACTAGTATTCAGCCAGGGCGGATTGGTTTTCAGTGTTGACGCCAGCAGCTTCCATAGCCGCTTTCACTTCGTTGGACATATAATTCTCATCGTGTTTCGCTAGCACTCTTGAAGCGACAAATAGGCCATTGCTATCAATAGCACCTTCGACAACAATACCCTGCCCCTCGCGAAAAAGATCAGGTAAAATTCCATCAAACTGTATAGGCACTTCATTCACATAGTCAGTTGCAGAAAACATCACTCTCATAGTGTCGTTAGCACTCTCATAAGACCCTTCTTTCACCATACCACCAATTCTAATTTGCTGACCAATATTGACTTCACCACCAGCAACCTGCGTAGGCGTGTAGAACAAATCAATATTCTGGCTTAGTGCAAACAAGGTAAGCCCTGTTGCCATACTCAAACTGACAGCAATAAAGGCCACAACAGCAAGTCGTTTACGTCGATGAGGTTTCACTAATTTTCTCCAACAGGACGGCTGTTTCTAATAAAACAGCCAGCATCCTTTCCGTCTATTTTGTGTCTATTCGTTCACTATTCTCTTTCTGCTCATTCTTAATTCGTAGTCTATTCGGTATTTTGCTCATTATTTTTATTCATTAATTTCTGGTCGCGCGTTTTTATTTACCACCCTTCGACGTTTCAGATCTTTTAGTATTTGTTTTTTCTTAAACATTGGAACAAGTAAGTTTGCTCCAAGGAATATTGTAAATAATCCGTATACGCTCCAAACATTGAAGGCATAGCCTCCCATATTGAGAAACTCACTAAAGCTAGAAAATTGTATAGCGTTTAACATAAATTCAATAATGCATTTCTATAATCAAATAAAATTCTGTTCTACACAAGCAATCACAAGTTATCGACTAGCTCTTCAACCCATTGAGATCGGCGTTCTCTTTCTAATATTTCATTTCGAGTTGACATTATCATGCTGACTGCAAAAAACAGGTACACCGCACCAATCATTAGAACCAACGGTACCCAAATATCAGGACCGTTAGCTTTATTGGAAGAAAGCACAAAATCTGTTCCGGGTTGGTGGAGCGTATTCCACCAATCAACTGAATATTTAATCACCACGACATTGATGCAACCGACAATTGAGAGCAGAGCACAAGCTTTAGCAGCCGCATCACTATCTTCCAGAGCCGAGCGTAAAGAGACTACTCCGATCAAGAGAAAAAATTGAAAAAGCAGTGAGGTAAGCCTGCCGTCCCAAATCCACCAAGTCCCCCAAGTATCAATACCCCAGATTGAACCTGATGCCAAAGCAAAGGCAGTAAACCAGGCTCCTAACGGCGCCGCTGTCTTCACTACAATGTCTGCCAATTTCATTTTCCAAACTAAAGTAATGGTGCCAGCTATTGCCATTAGTGGGAAAAAAGCTAAGGAGATACTGGCTACAGGCACATGAACGTAAAATATACGATTGGTTAATCCTTGCTGATAATCTTGCGGCACGAAAAGCAATGCCCAAACTACCCCTACAAACAGAAAGGCGAACATAGCGGCAACCAGCCAAGGTAGCCATCGACCTGACAATTCATAAAACCACTTGGGTGAACCCAGCTTGGAAAACCACAACCACACTATCGGATACCCTTGATCAAGTGCTGCCGGAGCACAAATATACCATGCCCCAAAATTAGGCCATGTTACGTATTGTAACTCATTGTAATTACGGAGTAATAACTAAAATTACCTTATTTTGATTCAATTCACACTGATTCTTAATGCCGCCGCTGAAGCTAGCGGTGCCAAAGCAATAGAAGCCAGCAACATTGCACCGAGAATCGCCAGATAAAAAGCTAAAGTGGCGCCATTGAGAGTCTGTTGAACCGCTAGTGTTCCGGTAATCAGTACCGGCACGTTCATCGGTAGTGTGATAACAGCTAGAATCAATCCTCTACTTCCTAAGCCGACTGTCAAAGCGACACCAATTGAGCCGAGCAAACTCAATACCGGAGTTCCCAATAGCAGGGTTAAGAACAGAGTCATGTAGGATTCTGCCGGAAGGTTTAACATATAAGCGAGTACAGGCGAAACCAATACCACGGGCAATCCACTCACCAACCAATGACTAATATTCTTTGCCAGCACCATGAAATAAAGTGGATGTGGGCTAAGCAACAATTGTTCGAGCGAGCCATCTTCATAGTCTGCCCGAAATAGACTATCCATCGACAACATTCCCGCCAGCAGAGCAGCAATCCAAAGCACACCAGCCGCTATTTCTCCTAACTTGTCAGCATCAGGGCTAATCGCGATAGGGAATAAGGAAACAACAATAAAGAAGAACATAAAGGGATTAACAACATCGTTCTTCCGTCTATAGGCGATAAGCAGATCTCTTTTTAGCGTCGATAAAAACGCTGCAGAAGTAGGGGTGGAATTACCGACGGTCATCAACTTCACCCGAGGTCTAGTTTACTGAGGTTTGTTATTTTTAGATCGTGATGAGTTGTTATCATCACCGCACCACCAGCATCAGCATGGGCGGCGACGAGATTTTCTAAGTGTTGTACGGCTCGTAAATCTAAGGTTGTAAAAGGCTCATCCAATACCCATAGCTTAGCTGGGCTTACTAATAATTTCGCCAAAGAAACACGCTGCTGTTGTCCGGCAGAAAGAGTGAAGCACTGAGATTCTTCAAAACCACGTAAACCAACTGTTGAGAGCGCCTCCATCAATTGCTCATCCTCAAGTTGAGCTTGAAGGCTGCAACCCCAGCGGAGGTTTTCAATTGGCGTTAAAACTTTGTTTACTCCAACCCGGTGACCTATATAGAGCAGTGATTGATAAAAGTTTTCAATCTGCTCAGAAATCTCCTCGCCGTACCAAGAGATCATTCCTTTGTAGCCGTCATTAAGACCACAGAGAATCCTCATCAAGGTTGTTTTTCCACTACCATTACTACCAACAATTTGCAGAACCTGCCCCTCTTCTATATCGAAATTAAGCCCTTGGAATAGAACTCTATCGTCTCTTTCACAAAATAAATTCGCAGCACTCAGCATTAACTGCCTGGAGCCAGAATGGCTACTATCCTGTCTTGATGCGATTGTCATAATAAGCTTTATTAGGCTAAGTGAGAGCCGAGATTATAACGGATACAAACTAAATCGGCACTCAGGTAAATTCTGCCACCTTTAGCTACGAATGCCGCCAGGTCCTTGTCCTTAATGGTGCAGGAATCTCTATTGGAACTCACTAAAACTGTTAAAAAGAAGAAAGGAAATAGTTAGACCCTCTGGATTTTCTCGAAACAAAAGCAAATTCATAGATGACTTTGATATTCGCTGTTGGAATACCCTCGTTACTGTTTATATCCCACCTAGATTTTATCTACCTGAGCCTTAGCTCGATATTTATCACAGCCACAGAAGCTCTTATAACTGAAATCTCAATCCTCACACGTCAGGCCAGCGATGCATTTACCAACCTAAACATGGCCGTTGAATTTTACGACCCCCAAATACAGGCAATACTACGAAGGAATGATGCATTTCATTTCATTTCAGCCCAGCGTAGATCAAGTGCAATTTATAAAACTGGAAGACATCATACTAAATTGGGGGCAGTATTCTCAATAGAAAGCAGACCAGGTCTCAACCTCAAGACAGAGTAGCTGCAGATTTTAAGAGCTTTACAGAGATTGACAAACAGTCACAAGTAATCATGACGACGATTAAAGATCTTGAAGCTATGATTGATACAAAGAAAATATTCGAAGAATTCTTATGACAAAGCAAATTCAAGGACAAGTTGTTCTTCATCGATTCAAAGACTTAGTAACTTGCCAGCCTGTGAAAGCGATGCCTCTACTGATTCCTTGGTTTTCAGGCTTCCTGACGATAGCTTGTTTTATTTATCTACTGCTCCATCAAACGTATGCGGCTAACAACTAACAGGAAAATCGCTGATTAAAATAGCTGTTAAGCATTTGCCTATCCTTGACAAAAAATTCATTGCTTAGACGATCAAATGTCCAACCTAAGCTTTGCCAGACATTTCTTAACTTATCTTCGATTTACTTCTATTTAATTTATGAATCCTTAATTACTCCATTATTACAATGCACTTTGCTTGGAAATTACTTCCAGTCAGAAAGCCGTGTCTTTAGTCGCATGGCGGCCTGGCTATGAATCTGGCTAACACGAGATTCGCTAACACCAATAACTTCTCCAATTTCTTTCAGGTTTAATTCTTCATCATAATACAAGGCTAACACCAGTTTTTCCCGGTCAGGCAATCCATCGATAGCTCTTCCAAGGTGTTCCTTGAAAGTAGATCTCTGTAATCCGTCGCATGGGCCCTGAAGTTCCCCTGCAGCCAACTCAATAGCCGAGTCATCTCCTTCCATTATATCGTCGAAACTAAATAGCCTGCTACCACTGGCATCTTGCAAGATGGCATAATAGGAATTGAGATCGATATCCAATTCCTGGGCTATATCCCCGTCTTTTGCATCTTTACCAGTCCGCGCTTCGATTGCCTTAATCGCTTCAGCAACTTTTCTTGATTTGCGGTGAACCGATCTAGGAGCCCAATCGCCCTTGCGCACCTCATCAAGCATCGAACCGCGAATTCTAATCCCTGCATAAGTTTCAAAACTCGCTCCTTTCGACACATCATATTTTCTCGCCGCTTCGAGCAAACCGATCATTCCTGATTGAATCAAGTCATCAACTTGTACACTTGCCGGCATTCGCAACAATAAGTGATGTGCGATTCTTTTTACTAATGGCGCATAGCGCTCAACCACTTCAGTCAATTTTTCCTCTGCCGCATCAATTTCTAACGGTAAATTGCTGTAGGCGGAAGCCCCGGTTGTTAAAGTCATTATCACTGATCCCTTTTTATTGTAATACTAACTGCACACACACCCAATTGGTTGCGGATAATATTTAGTGCTATATGCACGCCTGACACACAAAATCTTTTAACTGCCATGCTCTAGCATGCTCCCTATTTTTGTCGGACTACGTTAATTCCGTTTAAATCAATTATCGCTCTAAACTAAATTCTATTTTTGACGACTTACCTGATAGCCGAACTGTATTCACGATTTCTGGCTAAAGTGAGGTCGCATTCGTCTCTGTTTATAAGTACAGAAACGTGACTAAAATTCCTCATCTGTACTTCTTCAATTATCGTTAGCAACTAACTTGGGCTCTATTGGGATCGCACCTTACTCAATGAGGCCGCCATTAATGTGCGACTCTAGTGATTTAAGCAAAATCTGTTCCAAATCAGTGCCTAAAAAGACAATTGATAGCTCGGCCCTTTCGCCATAGATGCTTTGGGCAATTACTCAGCTCAGAGAAATCCGCACCGCCGAAGTTAAAACGTCAAAATTTTGACTTCTGCTGCCATGGCCGCCAAAGTTTCAGCTAGTTTTGGGGATTGCTAAGCCAATGATTGGCCCCCGCTCATGCTCGAGTATTTCGTGTGCATGCTTCTGAAGGGTTTTGTTTAAAAGGGTTGGTATAACCGTGCCAATGTCCACGACAGTGCAGCCGAACGATTCAGCTGGGTTTTTTGGGTGATTTCAATCGACAAAATTTCGAGATCGAGCGCATGATCAATTAATTCATGAGAATAGCGAGAGCGGTATGGAAAGAATTTGACGCAGAGATAGGCACAAAGGTATATGCGAATATTTTTATATAATAAAAGTTAAACAGAAAGCCTAATAAATTCTGAGTACCAATCTTACGCTTTCGGCGGAGTAACGCCCAACTGGCCCATATACTTTCCACCTCTTTGCGCATAAGTGGTTTCACATTGCTCATCAGATTGATAAAACAACATTTGCGCGACTCCTTCTAATGCATAGATTTTTGCTGGTAGTGGGGTTGTGTTAGAAAACTCCAATGTGACATGACCTTCCCACTCTGGTTCCAATGGAGTGACGTTTACAATAATACCGCAGCGGGCATAAGTGGATTTTCCCAAGCAGATTGTCAACACATCTCTAGGAATTCGAAAATATTCCACAGTTCGCGCTAGCGCAAAAGAATTCGGCGGGATTATGCAAAAAGGTTCGTCGATACTAATAAAACAAGACTCATCAAAATTTTTGGGATCGACCACGCTAGTCGTGTGGACATTGGTAAAAATTTTAAACTCGCTGGCACAACGAACATCATACCCATAACTTGAAGTGCCATAGGAAATCACCTTCTCGCCATCTACATGCCGCACCTGTTGTTGCTCAAATGGCTCGATCATTCCTTCTTCATTGGCCATTTGTCTAATCCAACGGTCCGACTTAATACTCATAAATTCATTCCTATACCAGATTGCTGATGTTTTGTGAGAAACGCGAATGATAGTGCCTATTAGGCCTTGAAGCATCCATTTTTTCGTTCGATTGGCAACTAATAGTCTCCCAAAAAATTACTGAATTCGACCTCACTTTGGAGTAGTATCCGCATCCTATTGAGATGCATTCGGCATCCGATTTCTAGCTTAAATCAATACTCGGCAGGCATGCATTTCCTCATGCCGCGAACCTTTTGTCCGTTAACCAAAGTTAATCACCGACAAAGAGCCCTCTGAATTAGCTATAATCGCGCCCAGTCTGCTCAAAAAAGATAGTTGTTTTTTGGCATTAAATTGAAGTGTTTAGCATTCATTGTAAGGGGTAGAAGGAGTGAGAAAGTGGCAGTGTTTGGTATGTAGTTTCATTTATGAAGAAGCGTTAGGGCTTCCCGAAGAAGGTATTGCTGCGGGCACTTCCTGGGACGATATCCCCGACGATTGGATGTGTCCAGACTGTGGTGTCGGTAAAACAGATTTCGAAATGGTAGAAATTTAATCAAAGCACATTTATTGACCGCATCCCGGCAAGCCTAAGCAGGACAAATTGTGAAGCAAAGAAAAATCTTAGTAACCAGCGCTCTCCCCTACGCTAATGGTGGTATACACCTAGGGCATTTAATGGAGGCCATTCAAACTGATATTTGGGTTCGCTTTCAGCGCCTGCGTGGGCATGACTGCGTCTATGTATGTGCCGATGACGCTCATGGCACTGCTATTATGCTTAGCGCCGAAAACCAAGGGATTAGTCCAGAGCAACTGATTGATAACGTTAATGCTGAACATCAGCGAGACTTTAAAGATTTTCTCATTCAATTCGATAATTTTTATTCGACCCATTCATCAGAAAACAAACAACTTTCAGAATCGATTTATGCCGCATTGAAAGCCAATGGCCATATAAATAGAAGAAGTATCAAACAACTTTTTGATCCCGAAAAAGGGCTGTTCCTGGCAGACCGTTATATAACTGGCTCTTGCCCGAAATGTAAAACTACTGATCAATACGGAGATAATTGTGAGGCCTGCGGTTCAACTTATAGCCCAGCAGAGCTGATCGACCCTAAATCTTCAATCTCCGGCGCTACTCCTATTGAAAAAGATTCAGAGCACTTCTTTTTTGACCTCCCCGCTTTTACTGACATGCTCAAAGCTTGGACACGAAGCGGGACATTACAGGACTCTGTAGCCAACAAACTTAGCGAATGGTTAGACGATGAGCTCCAGCAATGGGACATAAGTCGTGATGCCCCCTATTTTGGCTTTGAAATACCTGATGCACCGGGAAAATATTTTTACGTGTGGGTAGACGCACCTATTGGCTATATGGCCAGTTTTAAAAATCTTTGTGAGCATTCAGAGTATGAGTTCGATGACTATTGGCAATCCGGGCAAGATACCGAGCTCTATCATTTTATTGGTAAAGATATAATAAACTTCCACACCCTGTTTTGGCCGGCAATGCTAACCAGCGCCGGTTATAGAACCCCAAGTGCAGTTTACGTTCATGGGTTTTTGACAGTCGATGGAACTAAAATGTCGAAATCCCGCGGCACCTTTATTAATGCTCGTACTTACCTTGATCATTTAAATCCTGAGTACCTGCGCTACTACCTAGCGGCTAAATTATCCTCCGGCATTGATGATCTAGACCTCAACTTGGAGGATTTTGCTCAGCGAGTTAATTCAGATTTGGTCGGGAAGGTTGTAAATATTGCCAGTCGCTGTGCAGGATTTATTAGCAAAGGTTTCGATGGATTTTTAGCTGAAAAACCTGACAACCCAACTCTCTTGGAAGAGTTACAAAAAGCCAACGAAAATATTGCTCTACTATATGATCAGCGTGAGTATGGAAAAGCGATTCGAATAATTATGGCCTTAGCAGATTTGGCCAATCAATACATAAATGACAAACAACCTTGGGTCATCGCGCAGACTGATAAACAATCCCTAGAGCTACAAAACGTTTGCAGTACTGGAATCAATGCGTTTCGCCTTCTAATTTGTTATTTGAAGCCAGTACTACCGACCATGGCTGCATCTGCCGAAGAATTTCTAAGGGTAAAACCGTTACAGTGGCAGGATTCAGAAAATATCTTACTCAGTCACAAAATTAATAAATTTTTCCCTCTCATGACACGTGTGGAAATGGATAAGGTTCAAGCAATGGTGAATGCAACACAGATCGATTTCGAAAAACATAATTCCACTACAACAAAACCAGCAAAAAATACTAGCGGCTTAGAACCAGAAATTGAGTTCGATGATTTCGCTAAGATCGACCTTCGGGTAGCTAAGATTGCTAATGCTGAACTTGTGGACGGTGCTGACAAATTATTAAAGTTAAGTCTGGACTTGGGGACGGACAAAAATGGCGACGCGCTATCCCGAACTGTATTTTCCGGAATTAAGTCTGCCTACAAACCTGAAGATCTAATCGGCATGCATACTGTTGTTGTGGCAAACTTAAAACCACGCAAAATGAAATTCGGGGTATCTGAGGGAATGATTCTGGCTGCTGGCCCAGGGGGTGAAGAAATTTGGCTACTAGAAGCCCATAATGGTGCTAAAGCAGGAATGCGAATTACCTAGCCCTTGATAATTGCTCTATGTCGGCTAATCGCCGCAATTTGCAAACTTTCCCATCGCCCCAAATCACAAGAGCCTGTAATGTCCATTTTCCTCTATTATCCGGCAATCAGTAGTCCAACGTAGTTTCGGCGTACTATTTATATTGACCTCTTCTGCGGCTCCCTTTACTGGCCTACACACATTATATTTGCCTATATATATACTTCCGAGCTTTAGCTCTTTTGTCAGCTGAAAATAGCTTAACGAAATTCTCATTCCTCTGAAAACTAGAGTCTGTGGCTGGTACATCTTTGACTAAAGTAATAAGCTTGTGGCAGTTCAATGGATGCCGTTTCTGTGATCGAATTGAGCAACCAGCCTACTTTGCATGACACTTAAGAGAAGGTATTTATGATTATTATTAACGCTCGCCGTTTGTACAAAATACTTCCGGCGCTTTGGCTACTGTCATTTTTATTCGGAATTTCCAATTCAGCTCTCGCTCAAAACAATGAAATTAGAGCAATTGAAGACTCGGTCATTAAGATTTACACCACACAAGCAGCGCCTGATTACTTTACCCCATGGCGATTACTAACCCCCCGACAAAGCAGTGGTTCCGGATCTGTAATTACTGGCAATCGAATTTTAACAAACGCCCACGTCGTTGCTAATGCCAGCTACGTTCAAGCACAAAAGCACAATGATCCACGTAGGTACCAAGCCCGGGTAGTTTTTATTTCCCACGAAGCCGATTTAGCTCTCATTACTGTCGACGAAGTTGGCTTCTTTAGTGACTTAAAGGCGCTAGCCATCGGCGATCTCCCTGACCCGTTGCAAGAGGTTTCTGTCTACGGCTATCCAATAGGTGGCAAATCTTTGAGCATTACCAAGGGGATTCTTTCTCGAGTGGAACAGCAAATCTATGCACACGCCGGAGCTTACTTGCTTGCTGGCCAAATTGATGCCGCGATAAACCCCGGAAATAGTGGCGGGCCAGTTATCGTTGATCAACAAATTGTCGGAGTGGTTATGCAAGCGAATAGCGGTGGCAGAGCCGAGAACCTCGGCTATTTTGTGCCGCCAAGTATTATTCAACACGTACTAATAGATTCTGAAGATGGAGCGCACGATGGCTTTCCCGACCTCGGGTTTAGGACACAAACACTCGATAGCCCATCAGCTAAAGCTGCCTATGGTTTAGAACCCCACCAAGATGGTGTGCTGGTTATCAAGGTCTTTAAAGATTCTCCAGCTGAAGCAATTTTGCAAGAGAATGATGTAATCTTGAAGATAGATGAATTTGAAATTGCTGACGATGGCAGCATTAAATTGTCGGAAGATTTGCTCACCGACTACAAGCATGCGATAGATTTACACCATATTGATGATTCGATTGAAATTAGCTACTCCCGGGATGGCAAATTCAACACTGCTACCTTGTTAGCCGAACCCTCACTGAAGAGTTATAGCCTAGTAGCGGGGGAGCAATTCGACAAAATACCGCAATATTATATTTATGGCGGCATTTTGTTTGTACCGTTGAATATGAATCTCATTAAACGTTGGGGCACCGATTGGGGCCGCACGGCTCCAGTCAGTCTATTACAAGCGCGCAACGAGTGGAGTTCACCGGAAAGACGCGAGTTAGTAGTTGCACTCCAAATCCTCGCTGGCGATGTCAATCTGGGTTATCACGATTGGAGAAATTGGGTAGTTGAATCTGTGAATGGGGAACCCATCACAGATTTCTCCCATTTCGCTTCATTAATTAATAACAATGAAACGGAAGACATCGTGTTTGAAAATAAAAACGGCTATCAAATGGTAATTAATCATGAAGATGCAATAGATAGTGAGTCGCAAATACTCTCACAGTATCGTATCCCTGCCGCACATTCTGTTGGGCTATTTGAGGAATAATTTTCCCTCTTTAATGATAGCTTAGCCTCTAGCTGACTATGATTGATAACACGGACCCCATGCAGTTTTCTGCCTTGGGGTTTTTGTGCAGCTGTCTACCGAGATACCAAGCCGTGATAGAATGACAAACTAGATCAGCGCCAGATTGGTTAATTTTTACTTCCAAATTGAGCTTCTAAATAGGACAAACTCCAGGACTGCATATCTAGTGATTGAAATACTTGGTGTCATTATCGCCGCTGCATTGATAAATAATGTGGTTCTGGTCAATCTACTCGGCGTTTCAACTCTTTTTTCAAGTAGCAATAGCCTACGCAGCGCTTGCGAGCTCGCCCTATTCAGTTTTATAGTTCTTTTTTTATCCTCATTTCTAAATTTTATCATCTATCGGTTTTTCTTAAACCCAATTGGGTTAGCCTACTTGCGCTTAATTGTTTTTGTCGGGATAAGCTCTACTCTTACGATTGTTTGTTATAAGTGCGCTGAAGACTATTTTCCTCTCTCCATTCGCCGCCACGACCTAGCCTTCTACCTGATTGGCGCTAACAGCGCAGTTATCGGAATCTCTTTATTAAGCGCCATGGGCGTGCACACAGTTTCCCAAAGTTTGGCGTATAGCTTCGGCTCTGCCTTAGGCTTTGCTATTGTTCTCATTGCTTTCGCCGCGTTACGCCAACGCTTGGATACTATGGATATTCCAGATGTATTTCGCGGACCTGCCATTCAACTTGTGAGCGCCGGCATTGTTTCTATGTGTTTTATCGGTCTGGCCGGACTAATATAACCGTGGAAGCATTCATTGATAAGCAACTTTTCCAATTTGTAGCAGCCGCCAGCATCTTTATTTTCTTAGCTCATAGACTACTTTTAGTTCGTAAATATTTGCGCCAGGAATATCTAGCGCAAAAATCTGTGGTAGATCAAATAAATAGCTATCTGCCCCAAACTCAATGTGGCCGCTGTGGCTACAAAGGCTGTTTGCCCTATGCTCGCGCTATCAGCCGAGGTGATGCGATTAACAAGTGCCCCCCTGGAGGCGAACCAACGATCCTTAAACTGGTAGATTTTGTAAATGAACCAGGATTCAGACTCAACCCTGCTCATGGAGTTTTTCAACCTCCATTAGCCGCGATAATTCGGGAAGACGAATGTATTGGTTGCACTAAATGCATTCAAGCCTGCCCATTAGATGCCATCCTCGGTGGGCCAAAGCTCATGCATACAGTTATCTCTAGCGAATGCACTGGTTGTGATCTGTGTATAGATCCCTGCCCTGTTGATTGCATTGATTTGGTTTTATTGCCCACTCCTAAGCCTAGGTATTGGCTAACCCCAAAAATCCAAAATTCCAGATTCAATACATTGGAAACAGATCTATGAGGCTTGTGGAAAACATTATTGGAGCCATGCGTGGTAAGGCGGGTACGCCAATACCGGGAGGAATTAAACCACCAGACTACAAGCAGGCAACCCTAAGATCACGACTAATGCCAACACCCATCCCTAGAGAACTAATACTGCCCTTGATTCAGCATGGAAGCACTAGAACTAAACCATTAGTCAAACCTGGAGACAAAGTCCTTAAATACCAAACCATCGCCTGTTCTGAAGCAACCGGTATAGTTGATCTGCATGCACCCACTTCAGGGGTGATTAGAGCCATCGAGAATTTTGCCATTCCAAGCCCCTTGAATAAAGAGTCAATGTGCATCCTCCTTGAAAGTGACGGTTTTGATGCAGAAATTGATCACAATGCTATAACTGATTACTGCTCCCTTAGTTATTTGGAATTAGCCAAGCTCATCGAAGAAGGTGCAATATTTGGGCTTGGCGGAGAGGGATATTTAAACCGTCTAAAGCTTAGCTCAGGCAAAGCAGTAAAACTTCTAATCATCAACGCCGCGGAAAACGAACCTTATATCACTGCTGATGAAGCTCTCTTGCGAGAAAAAGCTAAGCTAGTAGTCCTCGGCGCAAAAATTCTTCAAGCCGCTTGCATGGCTGAACATTGTGTTATCGCCATAGATTCTAATAATACTGATGCTATTGAAGCTCTGGAACAAACACAATTAAATTGCCCAATTGAATTAATAAAGGTAGCACCGAAATATCCCACCGGTAGTGAGAAGCAGTTAATTCAAACAATAACGTCTAAGGAAGTTCCCAGCGGCAAATACCCTGCTGATATTGGAATACTCATGCACAATGTAGGCACTGCGTATGCTGCTTACCAAGCCGTTGTTGAGGGAAAGCCTTGCATCAGCAGAATTACTACTCTGGCAGGGCCTGCTCTACAAACACCGAAAAATTTTGAAACTTTAATTGGCACTTCTGTTGATTATTTGCTGGAACTCTGCGGCCTAAATCAACAGGACCATACAATGACACTAATGGGCGGATCCCTTATGGGGGTTAAGCTAGCTCGAACTGATGTGCCAATTCTAAAAACCACAAGCTGTATAATTGCAGCCTCCAATGCTGAATTTCCACCTCCGGCCCTAGAGCAAGCTTGTATTCGCTGCGGTTTCTGCGCTGATGCCTGCCCAGTATCACTGTTACCCCAACAGTTGTATCTCTACGCTAAGTGTCAATATTACTCCGAACTAATTAGTCACGGCTTAAACGACTGTATTGAATGCGGTGCTTGCGCATATGTTTGCCCAAGCAACATTCCACTCGTGCAGTATTACCGAGCCAGCAAAGAAGAGATCGGGAATCAATTAAAAAACGAAATGAGCAGCGCGCAATGGAAACAGCGCTTTCAGTATCACCAATATCGAGCTAAGAAAGACAAAGAAGCAAGCCGAGAATCTAAGAAGCGAGGCGCTGTAGCAAAAACTGATGAAGCTGTTCAATCTGCGGGATCAACCGTGCAAAACATGCTGCCAACATTTTCCCGGGAGTCAGCAAAAAAAGAAATCGCCGCTGCAGTTGATCGAGTCAGAAAGCGTAAGACGAGACTTATTGCTTCAAGCAGTGACGAAAATACTGAGTCGAGTAAATAGATGACATCCTCGCCACAGTCTTCTCCATTTCAGCATGCTCGTCACAGCACAAACAATATTATGTTGATGGTAGTCGCCGCTTGCATTCCAGGTATTAGTATATCGACCTGGTATTTTGGTTACGGCATTCTGGTTAATGTGCTCCTGTCGATCGCATTTGCTCTAAGTTTTGAAGCTGCTGCGGTCAGCCTAAGGGAACGCCACATTCAGGCCATATTAGCTGATAATAGCGCATTGGTTGCGGCGGTTTTATTTGGTCTTGCAATTCCTCCAGGATCACCCTGGTGGATACCATTCTTAGGTATGGGCTTCGCCATATTGATCGCCAAACACATATACGGAGGCCTCGGTCAGAACCCATTTAATCCAGCAATGTGTGGCTATTTGTTTTTACTGCTCTGCTTTCCCCTGGAGATGACTAGCTGGCATATCCCCAGCGATGCTCTAAGTGACGTGCAGGAATTTGCTCCCATAAGTCTGTCTGGTCTGCAACAAAGCCTGCAGCTCAGCTTCCCGTTTCTTAACCTCAGCACCTTTAGTTCTAATGAACTTATAGACGGTTTAGCTATGGCAACTCCTTTAATTGAGTCAAAACTAGCTGGCACCAGCAAACTTCTGGCAGCCTGGCAAACTGACCAATCGATGTTCTCACGAAGCTCGGAAACAGCGTGGGAACTGGTTAATATTGGCTACTTTTTCGGTGGTTGTTTCTTACTCTTGCAGCGCATCATAAGTTGGCATATCCCAGCGGCTGTCATTGCTACTGTACTAACCCTATCAATTTTATTTTATTCCCCGGGTGGTTATACAATTTACGGAACTCCTTATTTGCACTTGTTCGGCAGTGCCACAATGATCGGCGCTTTTTTTATTGCCACCGATCCAGTCAGCGCAGCAACTACTAGTAAAGGGAAACTGGTTTACGGGATGATAATTGGTTTAAGCATTTACAGCGTAAGAGTTTGGGGAAACTATTTAGACTCTATTGCGATAGCTGTATTACTAGGAAATTTTTCCGCTCCCCTGTTAGACCACTTTCTTCGTCCACGAATCTATGGTCACAAGAAAGGCGTTGCAGGACCTGCTGGTAAAGGCAGCGACGGTGATCTAGGCATGGATTCATGAGCAGGGCAAATTATTATTCCCAGCAATCACCCTCGATCTGGAATAACAATCCAGTCTTAGTTCAGTTGCTCGGTCTCAGTCCGGTGCTGGCTATTTCCACCAGCTTTGCCACAGGCTTGGCCTTGGGGATAGCTAGTATGTTCGTATTGCTCCTCTCCTCCGTTGTAGTAAGCCTCTGCAAACACCAGATTGCGCAAAGTTGGCGATGGCTATGGTTCGGAACCATCGCGGCTGCAGCCACCAGCATTGTCGATCTAATTGTCCAGCTCTACTTCTTTGCACTCTCAAAGGAATTAGGAATCTATCTTTCTTTAATTTGTTGTAATGTCGTAATTCTCATGCGACTTGAAGCCAGTTTACACACCAAAAAACTTGCCAAGGTTGTTATAGATAATCTAATCGTTGGTTTCGGTTTCCTAGTTACCATATTATTACTAGCAGCAATACGCGAAGCTTTATCTACTGGGACTATATTTGGCGACTTAGATCTACTGAGACCTAAATTCGTGAAACTCTCCATTGAGGGCAATGCGAATCAGGAGGAACTATTCAGTTTCGCAAAATTACCACCGGCTGCGTTTATTATCTTAGGTTTAATAATTGCTACAAAAAACCTAATCGATTCTAAACGTAGAATAGGCTCATCTAAAATTAAAATAGATACTCAAGCTGCAAAGCGAGCAAGAGTGACCGGTAAAATATGAACAAGATGAAGAGGACCGAAATATTTCAGCGCTTGAGAGCTGAAAATCCTGAGCCGACAACCGAATTGAAATTCACTAGTGATTTTGAACTACTAATATCAGTCATCCTTTCTGCCCAAGCCACAGATGTGAGCGTCAACAAAGCCACGGAAAAACTCTATCAAGTCGCCGGCACTCCTGAAGAAATTGCTGCTTTGGAGGTTAATGGCCTCAAGAAATACATAAAGACAATTGGCTTGTTTAACACTAAGGCCGCAAACATTATCAAGACTTGCAAAAGCTTGATTCAGAATCATAATTCTCAAGTTCCCAGCACCCGAGAGGAACTCGAAGCACTCCCGGGGGTTGGCAGAAAAACCGCTAACGTGGTCTTAAATACCGCATTTCGCCAGATAGCTATAGCGGTTGATACTCACATCTTTAGGATTTCAAACCGCACAGGAATCGCCCCAGGCAAAAATGTTTTAGAAGTGGAAAAAAGATTAGTCAAATTGGTGCCTGAAGAATTCTTGCTAGATGTGCATCATTGGTTAATTCTCCATGGTCGGTATATCTGTGTCGCCCGCAAGCCACGCTGTAGCGCCTGTGTTATTGAGGATTTGTGTGAATTTAAGAAGAAAAGCGGGAGTTGAGATAGCTAGCGCTAGCGTAATCACCTTATTAGATAATACTCCTCAGTAGCTCCAGAGATGTATCTGCCGACTCAACTTCCATGTCGAACAAGGACCCTAAATCACAGGCTAGTTTTCCCAACAGGGCAATCACGTCGCCGCGAACAATTTCGGCCGCAGTAACTTCAGTACTGCGCTTGTGCCTAATATCAATTACATTTTCTTATGCGTCATCAATCCCACATCTTCCGCCGCGGGTTAAAACTCAGCACCGCAGACCACGCACAGTGAGGATGGCGTCGATAGAGAATAGCTTTAACGCGTGGAATTCGTCCATTTCGAGAATTTCGACATAAAGTAAAATTAGTGAAAGACCATGCCGATTTGCAAATTCAATTATCTTGCTACAAGGTTCTGCAATTATTGAAAAGACACCTAGACCTTTCAACATATCCAAGAGCGGAGATAAATTGAGCTCATTGTCATCGACAATTAGAGGCCGTGACTGATCAGAATTTATAAAATTTTCTGCCAATAATTAAAGCAAAACATGACTTGAGCATAAGCAGAAATCATCGGCCGCGCTGGAGGGTTTATCACCGGGCTGACCATCAGCACCAGTAAGTAAAGAGATTCGAAATGTGAATCCCGAGCAAAGACGCATCCGGGATTGGCTGCTAATGTAGCGAATGTCTTAAGTAAGCTACTTTCTGCCTTTCAATGCGGCAATTCTTAAGCGCAGAGCATTGAGCTTGATGAAGCCAGCGGCGTCAGCCTGATCGTAGGCACCAGCATCATCTTCGAAAGTGGCGATAGCTTCATCGAATAATGAATCCTTTGATTCCCTCCCCACTACAATGACATTCCCTTTGTACAGTTTTAAGCGCACAGTACCATTAACATGTTCTTGGGAAGTATCGATCAGCGCTTGGAGCGCCGATCGTTCCGGCGCCCACCAGTACCCGTTGTAGACCAATGAAGCATACCTTGGCATTAAATCATCTTTCAGGTGAGCTAACTCGCGATCTAAAGTCAGTGATTCAATCGCCCGATGTGCTTTCAGCATGACAGTACCACCAGGGGTTTCATAGCAACCCCTGGACTTCATTCCAACATAGCGATTCTCAACTATATCGGCTCTGCCAATGCCGTTTTCGCCTGCAATCTTATTTAGCTTGGTCAGAATTTCAGCAGGAGAAAGGGGCTTGCCATCAATACTGACAATGTCACCCCGTTTATATCCTAACTCAAGGTAACGTGGTTCATCTGGTGCATTCTCTGGGGACACAGTCCAAAGCCACATAGCTTCCTCTGGTTCGGCTCCAGGGTTTTCTAAAATATCGCCTTCATAGGATATGTGCAGAAGGTTAGCATCCATGGAGTATGGCGATTTCTTACCAAGCTTATTCTCCACCGGAATTCCATGCTGATCACAGTAGGCTAACAAAGTATCTCTCGAGGTGAGATCCCATTCGCGCCAAGGAGCTATTACATGAATTCCAGGACTAAGGGCATAAGCACCTAACTCAAATCGAACTTGGTCATTGCCTTTTCCTGTAGCTCCATGTGAGATCGCATCAGCATCTGTCTCAGCTGCAATTTCAATAAGTCGCTTGGCGATCAGCGGTCGCGCAATCGAAGTACCTAAGAGGTATTCGCCCTCATATAGTGCATTAGCGCGAAACATTGGGAAAACATAGTCTTTAACAAATTCTTCCCTCAAATCTTCGATATATATTTCCTTTATACCCATTGCCTCAGCTTTGGCTCGCGCGGGCGCAACTTCTTCTCCCTGTCCTATATCCGCGGTAAAAGTGACTACTTCACAATCGTAAGTTTGTTGCAACCACTTAGCGATAACAGAAGTATCTAGGCCCCCAGAATAGGCTAATACGACTTTTTGTATGCCCGACATGAATATACTCCCAACAGCTACCAGTGGCTGAATTATGTCTTAGGTGAAACGTGAATCGAGATTTAAATAACTAAGACTGGAATAGCCCAAAATATCTATCCCTGCGACGACGAAATCTTTATCCTAGGTGAGTCTCAGAAAAAAAGAGACGTATTCTAGCACTATCATAGGTGCAGTGGAAAACACCTCCAGCAATCCGGAGTGTCCTGTGCATCTGTATATAGCTTCTAAAAAGTCTGAGCTAAACTTCATAGCAGCCCGAATCTCGCCCATTAGTTTTCTCGGTAAGGTCTCGTCAAACTTTACTGTAGCGTCATCTTGCTACTGAGTATCGATAATTTATTTTTCACTGCGCTACTAATTCCACGGCGGTGACATGGGAGATATTGTGAGACTTCCCTGATTTAGTAAGCGAGTACTCGCTAATAGTCAAAAATTGAGAGCGCCTCCTGACTAATTACAAAACATCGCTCGGCCATATTAAAGTGCAGTTTGAGTGAGCCAACAATCTAAACCGATTTATCGAAAATCTACTCAGCCTCGTGCATTTAAGTTAGAAAAGCCCGTGGCTTAGCCGAGAGGAGAGAGGAAATACGCAAAGCCATAGCCAGGAACCCATGGCCATGGTTTAGCTTAAAACCCTTGTATTAGTGCGCATGGAGCACCCTGTTCCGTCTAGACTCCTAGCTCCTACCGAGTTGGGTCCGGCAATGACATTAGGTAAACTATGTTGTGATTTATTTAAATGGGTAATTCAGCTGTATTCTTTATTCAGCTACAATAGATAAACTTCACAAAAAAGCAGTCTTTAATGAGTTCTGATTATATAAGCTTGGTTCGGCCCGACGATTGGCATTTACATCTCCGAGATGGTCCTGCACTGCGTACCACAGTTCCACATACGGCAAGAGTTTTTGGGCGCGCCATCGTCATGCCCAATCTTAAACGACCAATAACTTCAATTAGCGATGCGCTAAGCTATCGTGAAAGAATCCTAGCAGCCGTCCCTGAACGGTCTTCCTTCCAACCATTGATGACGCTTTATTTAACCGATACTTTAAGATTAGAAGAAATTGATCTCTTAGCCAACACTGAAGAAGTTGTCGCTGTAAAATATTATCCGGCAGGCGCAACAACTAATTCAAAAAATGGAGTGACAAGCACTGAAAAGGTCTACCCCATTATCGAACGGATGGCTGAGTTTGGCATACCATTGCTCTTACATGGTGAAAGCACTAACCCAAGCACTGATATTTTTGATCGTGAAAAGGAATTTCTTGACCTGACACTCAGTCCGCTCTGTGACCGATTCCCTGAACTAAAGATCATACTCGAACATATCACCACCAGCGATTCGGTGGATTTTGTCAGAGAAAGAAATCAAAATGTTGCAGCAACCATCACTGTTCACCACCTACTGTATGACAGAAACGATATGCTAACAAGAGGAGTCAGGCCTCACTTTTATTGCTTGCCGATTCTTAAGCGTAGCTCGCATACTCAATCTTTAAGAGCTGCAGCCACCAGCGGCAATCCAAAGTTCTTCTTAGGCACTGACTCCGCTCCTCATGCAAAAGAACTAAAAGAGAATAGCTGCGGCTGTGCTGGAATTTATTCCTCCCCCGCAGCAATAGAACTCTATGCTGAAGTTTTTGAAGAATTAGATGCATTAGATAGATTAGAAGCTTTTGCTAGTTTTCATGGGGCAGACTTTTATGGACTGGCAAGAAATCAAGAAGAGGTAACCTTACAAAAATCAGAATGGCTTGCCCCTCCAAGCTATCAACTCGATAAAACATCAGTAGTGCCCATTCGCGCCAATGAGGCGATTCGCTGGAAATTAGTTAAGGATAACCCATGAACCATCCGGAAATGGACAGAGTCGGTACGTCATTAATGGCAAATCGATTCCGCACTTATTTACCAGTTGTAATCGATATTGAAACAGGCGGGTTTAACTCAAAAACCGATGCGGTTCTTGAAATAGCAGCGGTAATACTGGCGATAGATCAATCAGGAAAAATCGAAATTGAACAAACTTTTTTCCATCGCGTAGTCCCTTTTGATGGCGCTAATATCGAAGAGGCCGCACTTAAATTCACTGGCATCGATCCTTACCACCCATTGCGAATAGCGAAATCTGAAAAAGATGTATTCTCGAATATGTTCAAGCTCGTTAGAGACTCGATGAAGAGCAATGCCTGCAAACGAGCCATTCTGGTTGGGCATAACGCTCACTTTGATCACAGTTTTCTCAATGCTGCTAGTGAGCGACATAATTTGAAGCGCAACCCCTTTCACCCTTTTTCTAGTTTCGATACTGCGACCCTTGCCGGCCTCGCCTATGGACAAACTGTGCTCTCTCGGGCCTGTGAAGTGGCAAAAATTGAATTCGACAGCAATCAAGCTCACTCTGCTCGCTATGATGCAGAAAAAACTGCTGAGTTGTTTTGCGGCATTGTCAACAAATGGCAAGATCTGGGAGGATGGCCACTTTAACACCTGAGATTTAGAAGAATTAATCGTGTTGTAGCAGGAGGGTTACGCTAGACTATTCGAATACGCCTAATTCAAACGATAAGGCTCATCCCTCAAGTTTAGAAAGATAACTGGCGCCTATTAAAAAATAGACACCAACCTCAAGAATATTTCTATCATTCTTCCGGCTTTTCCGACGATTCTTCTTCAACTACTACAGCGTCAATCATCGGCTGTAATTCACCTTTTTCAAACATTTCTGTGATGATATCGCTACCACCAACTAGCTCTCCGCCTACAAACAACTGAGGGAACGTTGGCCAATTTGAAACCGAGGGCAATGTCGCCCGAATTTCTGGATTACTTAAGATATCCACATAAGCAAAGCGTTTCCCACAAGCCATTAATATCTGTGTCGCCTGTGACGAAAACCCACATTGCGGCTGCTCTGGATTTCCCTTCATATACAATAAAATACTATTCGATTCAATTTGCTCTTTAATGGTTTCTTCTACGCTCATGGAAACTTCCTCGGTCATTCTTTTATTCATTGATTGTAATCAATGCAAAGCGTCAACAATAAAATAATTTTAACTTGCTTGCGTGTAGCTTTAAAATCAGGCTGTAAGTTTACACGGAACTCGGTCAATTTGGCAGTTTCACTACACATGCTTCTGTAGATAAGTGGACAAAGTGGACACCTTAGCGAGCAATTGGGAATAAATGAGACGCGGTCAAAACACTGCTTTGCACTACGTCTCCGGACCAGCAACACCCCAACCACCACCACCAGGTGTTTCAATGATCAGCCTATCTCCAGCCACTACATGCAAATTGCATTTACTGGGCAGCAACTTATCATTGAGAAAATTATTACCACAAGCCCCAGCGGATCCTCCGCGCAATCCCCATGGCTTATTTAATCGTCGCTCCGAAAGTAAACTTAGCTGGGTGGACTCGAGAAATTCATATTCCCGAACAATTCCATTGCCGCCTTTTTGCGCTCCTCCACCGCCACTATTTGGGCGAATTCGGTACTGATGCACTCGCAGCGGGTAGTGCATTTCCAAGCTTTCGATGGGCGTATTGAGAGTATTTGTCATATGAGTATGAACTGCATCTAGGCCTGAAAAATTTGGCCCTCCACCCATACCTCCAGCCAGGGTCTCGTAATAATCCCAGCGAATACCGGATGATTCATCGATAGCACCCATGGCCACATTGTTCATAGTACCCTGACTCGCTGCTGCAATTTTTTCTGGCATAGCTTGAGCAAGGGCCCCGAAAACCACATCGACTAATCTTGTTGAAGTCTCAACGTTTCCGGCTGCAACCGCTGCAGGCCGCCGAGCGTTGATCAAGGAGCCTACTCGGGTTATGATTTTAATGCGACGAAATAAGCCCTCGCATGAAGGCGCCTCAGCGGGCATTAGGCATCTAAAACAAAAGTAGGCTGCCGCCGCTACCACAGGTTCCGGACAGTTAAGATTCCCCTCAACTTGATCTGCACTTTTGCTAAAATCTAATTCAATACAGGCAGGCGTAATTCGCATGCTCACCGCGAGACCGATTTCCTTGTTGCCACAACCATCGTCATCAAGCATATCTTTGAAGCTGAACTCTCCTGGCTCAATCGATGTAATCAAATTTGCAGTAAGTCGATCGGCATAATCATTAAGCTCCTGCATACCAATTAGATAGGCAGAGGATCCAGTTTGTTCGATCAAATTTTGGAGGCGTCGCACACCTACTTGATTCGCTCCAACTTGTGCTGCGAAGTCACCAATTAAGACTCCGTTCTTTAGACCAGGGAGCGCGATTGAATTTTGCTGTAACTTCCCTTTCTTAAATAAGAATGTTGGCGAAATGATCAGCCCTTCCTCCTCGAGACAGGTGGAAACGGGCATGGAGCCTGGAGTATCGCAACCAATGTTGGCATGGTGTGCTCGATTAGCTACAAACCCAAGCAAGGACTCAGAATTTGATAAAAAAACCGGCGAGATTACCGTAACGTCAGGAAGATGAGTGCCCCCTAGAAAGGGGTCGTTTACCATTAGTACGTCCCCTGCCTGCCAAGGTCTATTACCAATAATCCCTCTCATAGCAAATGCCATACTTCCCAAATGGACTGGTATGTGGGCTGCTTGAGCGTAGAGCTCTCCTTGAGCTCCAAATATTGCACAGGAAAAATCTAGCCGATCTTTTATATTCGGAGAGAAGGCAGTTCTGCGTAAAACTTGACCCATTTCATCGCAGATAGCTGCAACACGACTGGAGAATAATTTTAGTTCTACTGAATTCAATGCAAACCACACAGTCGATGGATTAAGTGTTTAGGAGACTAGCTGATGATAATAACAAAGACAATTGCCCCGCAGGGCAGACTTGGCTAGAATGCTTTTTTAACGGGCAGCGAAAGCTGCCCTTTTTATTTCCAGTAAGTTGTATCGAACAATTTTAGCAGCCCATAACCAGGTCACTATAGCAAAAAGAGTATTCCCATGAGTTCCAGACATTTTCTCAACTTGCTTGATTTGAGCAAAGATGAACTTCAGACAATTATTGCGCGGGCGATTGAACTAAAATCCTTAGGCCTGCCTAGCCAAACCTTATCGCAGAAAACTCTTGGCCTTATTTTTGATAAGTCATCCACCAGAACCAGAGTGGCATTTGAAGTAGCAATGACACAACTTGGTGGCAACTCTCTGTTTCTGTCAAACCAGGATTCTCAGCTAGGACGCGGAGAACCTGTTGCCGATAGTGCTCGCGTACTTTCGCGCATGGTTGATTGTTTGGCGATTCGAACTTTTGACCAGGCTATGCTTGAGGAGTTTGCCCTCCACTCTAATGTTCCAGTAATCAATGCGCTCAGTGATGATTTTCACCCCTGTCAGCTGTTGGCCGACATGCAAACCTATGTTGAGCATAAGGGCGGCATCTCCGGTAAGACGGTAAGCTGGATCGGCGATGGCAATAATATGTGCCAGTCCTACATTAATGCTGCCATTCAATTCGATTTCGAATTGAAAATTGCCAGCCCCTTTGGCTACGAACCTCGCAAAGACTTGTTAGAACTTAGCCCTAATCGAGTCAGCCTACTGCGCTCCCCCAGTGAGGCAGTAGCAGGGTCTGATCTAGTAGTGACTGATGTATGGTCCTCGATGGGACAAGAAGAAGAGCAGGCCAGAAGAAAGCTAGCCTTTGCCGATTACCAAGTCACCGAAGAGTTGATGTCCAAGGCCCATAGTGATGCATTATTTATGCACTGCTTACCCGCTCACCGTGGCGAGGAAGTCAGCACTAAACTCCTGGATCGTGAAGACTGCGTCGTTTGGGACGAAGCGGAAAACCGCATGCACTCTCAAAAAGCACTGTTAGAATTCATGCTTAACTCCTAAATCGAAGCAACTGCAATGGCTTCCACCTTAAAGGTGGTTTTCCCGCTCTTTATTTGAATTTTCCCCGTTTTGGACGACCACAACATATAGTGTTTCCTTTTCTCGTTCATAAGAACGAGATTTAGGCCAAATTTCTGCTAAACAAAACAACAGTTTGAACAAATTTTGAGCAGTTCCTTTGAAGCGGTTACCACTAGAGTAAATATTCAATAACACCAACAGCCTATTCACAATTTACCCACAGATAACTCACCGAAAAAGAACTTGCAATAACCCTATAATCGCATTATCTTGTGTTAATGATTCGCAGCTTGTCTATATGTTGTATAAATCGAGCTAAAATCAAAGAGCTTATTTCTAACCATGATTAAACCGGTAAGCATGCTAAGTGTTTTGCGCAGATCGCTGAGCCCGCCCAAAATTAGAAAAGGTTGTTGTCAGCAAAACGGGTATACAAGTCCAAATCTTTGGGTTTGTTTTTGAGGTTTCAGTACTTTTCCTCAGTAATTAAAAAAACAATTAAAGTCCTGCCGAAAAAACACAATATATAGTATATGGCTTTTACACTGCCTGGCAGCCAAAAGCGGAGTCGGATATCAATGATTTCGCCCAAGGTTCAGGCTAGACGGGGGTTTGGTACTCTGTAAAAAATTATCTTACTAGGTAGAACATCTAGTCGGAACTCAGAAATCTAGAGAAAACACTGAAAATTGATAATAAAAAACTGAGAATTAGAAATACCGCCACGAAAACAGCAGTAGCCATTGGCAGAAATCTAGATAATAACCCAGCTACCTAGATCAAATCGTCGGGACTGAGCACTTTAGAGCCCAATGGGTCTTACTGGGTTGGTAACGAAGATTGAACGCAAACCGTACCAAGGAATAGAAATAAAAGTGCTGATAGCAAAACTATTAGCCAAAAAAGGCCGCTCGAAAGCCAAAAAATAAATAGAACGGTAGTAGTAAAGGCCAAATTCGGAGAACACAATGCAGACAGATGTACAAACAACAGATGACTCTCTTCTGACCTCAGCTCCCCGTAATGACGATGGGATAAGTGTCACATCGACAGCCCCAGGACAATTGCGAGTAATTAAGCGAAACGGCGCAGTCGTAGCTTATTCAGAGTCTAAGATTTCTGTTGCCATTACCAAAGCCTATTTGGCTGTTGAGGGTGGTAATGCCGCGGCCTCTACAAGAATCCATGAATCCGTTGCGCAACTGGGTGGCCTGATTACCGACATTTTCCGCCGTCGTATGCCTTCTGGCGGCACCATTCACATTGAAGATATTCAGGATCAAGTTGAACTCGCGCTCATGCGGACTGGCGAGCATAAGATAGCCCGAAGCTATGTTATCTACCGTGCAGAGCACACGCGCTTAAGAGAGCAAAAGCAGGAATCGGAAAAAACTGATCATCCTGAGATCACAGTAACTTTTGAGGATGGCACTCAAGGCTCTCTGGATACACAACGCCTCAAAACAATTATCACCGAGGCATGTGAAGGCTTGGAGGAGGTATCTGGCGACAACATATACGCTGAAACGATAAAGAACCTTTACCCTGGCGTGAAGATGGACGATGTCCGCACATCTTTGGTGATGACTGCCAGAACTATGGTAGAGAAAGACCCAAATTACTCCTATGTTACTGCTCGCCTGTTGATGGACACCCTTCGCTCAGAAGCACTGGGTTTTCTCGGCATCACTGATGCAGCAACACATTCCGAAATGCATTACCGCTATGCGGCTACATTAAAGCCATATATAGAAAAAGGGGTAGAGCTGGATCTACTCTCTCCTCACCTACTCGAGTATGACCTCAGTGTTTTGGGCGAAGCCCTTAAAGCTGATCGTGATCAGCAATTCACCTACCTTGGGCTACAAACACTTTATGACCGCTACTTCATCCATAGCAACAATGTCCGCTTTGAATTACCGCAGGTATTTTTCATGCGCGTTGCAATGGGGCTGGCGTCAAATGAAAAAAATCGGGAAGAACGGGCAATAGAATTTTACAACTTAATATCCAGCTTCGATTATATGACGTCTACCCCACAATTGTTCAATTCAGGAACATTACGGCCGCAATTGTCTTCTTGCTTTCTCACTACGGTCCCAGATGACTTACATGGAATTTATTCAGCAATACGTGACAATGCCATGCTTTCGAAATGGGCTGGTGGTCTAGGAAATGACTGGACGCCAGTACGAGCTTTAGGCGCGCACATTAAAGGTACCAATGGTAAATCACAGGGCGTTGTACCCTTTCTGAAAGTGGTTAACGATACTGCTGTTGCGGTAAATCAGGGTGGCAAACGCAAAGGTGCTGTTTGCTCCTATCTAGAAACGTGGCATATGGATATCGAAGAGTTCCTAGAGCTACGCAAAAATACTGGAGACGATCGTCGCCGTGCTCACGATATGAATACAGCAAATTGGATTCCAGATCTTTTCATGAAACGTGTCTTTAACGAGCAGGACTGGACTCTGTTCTCACCGAATAATGTTCCTGACTTGCACGAATTACACGGTAAAGAATTTGAAGTCGCATACGAAGAATATGAACGCCTGGCAAAGGCTGGCGAAATTGAAGTCTATAAAACTGTCAAGGCTGCTGATCTTTGGCGGAAAATGATTTCGATGCTTTTCGAAACTGGCCACCCTTGGATCACTTTCAAAGATGCCTGTAATGTCCGCTCACCACAGCAGCATATCGGCACAATCCATTCTTCAAATCTCTGCACAGAGATCACCCTGAATACCAGTCAGGAAGAAATCGCGGTGTGTAATCTTGGTTCAGTAAACCTAGTAAATCACGTCAATGAAAATGGACTAGACCAAGAAAAACTCAAGAAGACCATTACTACCGCTGTTCGTATGCTGGACAATGTCATTGATATCAATTATTACTCGGTTCCACAGGCAGAAAATTCCAACCTGAAACATCGACCAATAGGCATGGGAATCATGGGTTTTCAGGATGCGCTGTATACTCAACGCATTCCATATGCTTCCAAACAGGCAGTTGAATTCGCTGATGTTTCCATGGAAATGATCAGCTACCATGCTATTCAGGCTTCTACTGAATTAGCTGAAGAACGTGGCCGTTACCAGTCTTATGAAGGCTCTCTTTGGGATCAAGGGAAGCTACCTATTGATTCACTCAAGCTTCTCCAAGAAGCACGAGGTGATGATTTCTTTGATGTGAACATGGAGCAGCGCCTTGACTGGGATGGACTTCGAAGCCGCATTCAGAAAAACGGCATGCGCAATTCTAACGTGCTAGCGATAGCCCCAACCGCGACTATCGCAAACATCAGCGGCGTTTCTCAATCCATCGAGCCGACATATCAAAATCTGTACGTGAAATCTAATCTATCCGGTGAATTTACCGTGGTGAATCCTTTCTTGGTAAATGATCTTAAGAAATCCGATTTATGGGATAGCGTAATGGTTAATGATTTGAAGTACTACGAAGGGAGTGTCCAGAAAATTGATCGCGTACCACAAGAGATAAAAGATATTTATGCCACCGCGTTTGAAATAGAACCGCGATGGTTAGTGGACGCAGCGAGTCGTAGACAAAAGTGGATCGATCAAGCGCAGTCACTCAACTTATACGTGGCTGGTGCCAGCGGCAAGAAACTGGATATCACCTATAGGATGGCTTGGTTACGAGGGCTAAAGACTACTTATTACTTGCGCGCTTTAGCTGCCACTACAACAGAGAAATCAACAATTTCAGACACTAGCCTGAACGCAGTTTCGAATGAAGCAGCAGAAATACCAATGGCCTGTTCGATTGATGATCCTGATTGTGAAGCCTGTCAATAAAACAAAGATTGCTAATTGAGAATTAGTTAGTTTAATTACTATAAGTTTAAAGATGTTGGGGTACAACTATGTTGTCATGGGATGAGTTCAATCAAGAAGAAGGCATTAGCGTTCCTTCCTCCGACACAGAGAAAATGATCACCGCCGCAGCGGCACCAATACAAACAGAAACAGTAGCCCCAGTAAACGCGCTAGCCAAGGAGTTAACAGGAGACGGTCCAGTTAAAACTACTGCGCAAAAAGCAGCGAATTATGAGAACCATCTTAACACTGCAGATGAAAAGAAAAATGCTGATGCCTTACAGAAAGCGATAAATGATCTTGCTAAGCTGGATATTGTAGTCGGTACTGGAGAACTAGAAGGCGCTGCCACACGAGTGGCAGTTGACGACAAACGCATGATTAACTGTCGGGCGGATTTGAATCAACTAGTACCGTTTAAGTATGACTGGGCCTGGCAAAAATATCTTGATGGATGCGCCAATCATTGGATGCCACAAGAAGTCAATATGAACGCTGACATTTCCCTCTGGAAGGATCCAAACGGCTTAACTGAAGATGAACGCTTAATCGTTAAACGAAATCTGGGGTTTTTCTCTACTGCAGATTCATTAGTCGCAAATAATTTAGTGCTCGCTGTTTACAGACTAATCACTAATCCAGAGTGTCGCCAATATATTTTGCGACAAGCTTTTGAAGAAGCCATTCATACCCACGCTTACCAATACTGTATTGAATCTCTAGCTATGGATGAAGGCGAGATTTTTAATATGTATCACGAAGTTCCTTCTGTCGCGAAAAAAGCATCCTGGGGTTTAAAGTACACTCAGGCTCTAAGTGATCCAAGTTTCAACACCGGCACACTGGAAGCCGATCGGGATTTATTGAAGAACCTCATTGCATTCTATTGCTGCCTAGAAGGTATCTTCTTCTACTGCGGATTTACTCAAATTCTTTCTATGGGCCGTCGTAACAAGATGACGGGCACCTCTGAACAGTTTCAGTACATCTTGCGGGATGAATCCATGCATCTGAATTTTGGTATCGACATGATCAATCAGATTAAGTTGGAGAACCCACAGCTGTGGACAGATGAAATGAAAGAACAGGCAACTCAAATGATTCTTCAGGCCACACAGCTTGAGATCGAGTATGCAAGAGACACTATGCCTCGTGGGGTATTGGGCATGAACGCAGCAATGATGGAAGAATATTTACAATTCATTGCCAATCGCCGTTTAGTACAAATAGGTCTGCCAGAACAATTCCAAGGCATCGCTAACCCTTTTCCATGGATGTCAGAAATAATGGACCTGCGCAAAGAAAAGAACTTCTTCGAAACACGAGTAATTGAATACCAAACAGGCGGGGCACTTTCCTGGGATTAATTTATTAGAGTGCTTATTTTCTTGATCGTGGAAGGAATAGTTGAAAATATTTAGCAACGCCTCAGAGCAAAAAATTGGGTAAAGAGGGCATAAGGGATGAATGATAACAAGCAGCTAGAGAGCGATTCCGAGCATACGCTAATCACCCTTGATCAGTTGAGTCAAACTATTGAGGTAATGACTAGTGTGGTGAATCGACTTCGTCAACATTTGAGTGAACAGCTCAAGGCTCAAATTGAAAAACAACAAATTCTAGAAAAGGAAGAAGTGCTTAGCAGTAAAGCAGATGTGAAAACTTCTCCCGATGGCACTGAAAAACCACTGAGCAAGAGCTCAAGCGAGAAGAAAGAGAGTTTCGTTGTAGAAATTAGTCAGCACGAGTCTGATCCCGTACGTAAAAATGATAAATCACTTCACTAACGCTGAGTTCAGTTAAAACTTTAATACTAACGCCTCATCATTGCCGTGCTCAGCGGCAATGACCATTTCCTCAGAAATAGCGCCATGAATCTAAACCCCCACCTAAGAATATGAATCCTAGAACTGGCGCAATAGTCCTAGCAGCAGGTTTCAGCACCCGCTTTGGTGGAATAAAACTGTGCGCGAAGCTTGCTAACGGGAAAACCGTCTTCAGCCAGACCTTACAGAACATTATTACTGCCATTCCTAACAGCATTATCGTTACTCGTCCTGAAGTAGCGAAGCTTCTCTCAATCAAGGCAGGCACAGATAGTTCTCTCCATATCTTTAAAGGCGCAGAATCAGGTATGGGTTCCAGCCTTAGCTATGGTATTCAACAAATAAGAGATTGGGATGCCTGTCTTGTTTGCTTAGCGGATATGCCATTCATTCTCCCTTCAACGTACTCAACTTTAGCCTCTTCACTTACGTCAGAGCGGATTGTGATCCCAAACTATCGAACCAAGCCGGGCAATCCGGTTGGTTTTGGAAAAAAATTCTTTCCCGAGCTAATCGCCCTAACTGGGGATAGCGGAGGCAAGAAAGTAGCCTTTGATAATCCTGCATACCTCTATGAAGTTGCTGTGAATGACTCCGCAATTCTTATGGATATCGATACTCCGGCTGATCTTGAGAAATTCTCAGCAAGCTGAAGTAAAAACAACTGGCTTGCTTCGGCATTTATTGCATGGATTGTAACTTTAACCCTACAATCAATGTTCTAATAAAGGCACACTAATGAAAAAGATAAAAAACGAGAATGAGTTGCTGAAAGAAGCGTTGCGGGTTGGAGCTCGTTATTTTGAAGCTCGTGGTGCTGGGAAGTTTGAATCCACCGATCACATAGATATGAAAGTTCGCGCCATTTATCTTCTTTTAGTAAAAGATGCCGTAATTCAGCCTCTTGCTGGCAAAGATGAAAATATTCCGAACATGCGCCACAAACTCGCAATATGGATCTCCAAAAACCTCCCCAGCGATCATCTGTTATTACTATAGCTGGATATACTCATGAGCCACTTCATCCGCGCCTTCCAAACTATTATTGGTTTTTATTTCGGACTAATTTTAGCTAATTCAGTGCTAGCAGATCAAACCACCGCTCGCCAAGCCATGGAGAATCCTAGCAATCCATTATTTTCCATGGCTACATCTCAAGGTGAAATATTTATAGAATTGTTTGCCCACGAAACCCCAAATAATGTTGCTAACTTCACTGCTCTTGCCGAAGGCAAAATCGAGCTTTTTGATGAATCGACGAATACCACTTTTAAACCCAGGTACTACGACGGCATGCGTTTCCACCGAGTTATTCCAGGTTTCGTAATTCAGGCTGGAAGTCCCAGTTACAGCCCTCTTGGAGGGCCAGAAGAACTGCTCCAAGATGAAATAAATGCCGACTTTCTCGGTCTGGCTGAGGCTCTCGTGTTAAATCCGGACGGTAGCTTTCATGAGATTCTCAGTATCAACGAAAAAATTGATTTCGATTCTGCAATTCTTCGATCACTTTATGTTGAGATGAATATAGAAACTCAAGCCGATCTGGTCGCCCGACAATATGAAGTATTAGACCGACTTGGTGCCATGACATTGAAAGAAGTTTATGAGAATTTGGGCTATCGCTATATAAACGATATGCCAAGCCATAGAGTGAGCCGAGGGACAATTGCTCTGGCTAATAGTGGCCCTGACCAGAATGGCCCTGAATTTTTTATCAACCTAATCGATGCTGACTATCTTACTGGCAAGCACACAGTAATCGGCCAAGTAGTAGAGGGTATGGATATCGCCGATAGAATTGGCAACTACCCTGTCGATCCATTACGCTTTACCCGTCTAAGCACAGTAATCTACGCGGTTCGTAGAGTTGAATAAGAAATTTTACTAAAAAAAAGAACTCTAAAGGTAGATCATGTCAAAAAAATCTAAGAAAACAGCTATTCTAGATACTTACGCCCTGTGCATTACTACAGGATTAATTGTTGGATTCAGCCTAGGTACATTATTAAATAACATATTATTATCCACAGTTGCCGGCCTAATACTCGGCACAGTTGCAGCGTATCACTTTACACGCCCGAAAAAATTCAGGAAATAATTTTAAATTTTAACTGCTATAGCCGGTACTCAGACTATTCAAGACTATCCTTTCTTCTAAAAACGTAATTAAAAACTTTGCTTATTATCCTAGCGTACTAATAAATCTAGCGGAGGCATTCCCTAGACAAAAACCTCGTTGATTAGTTACTCACCACTCCCCAATAGCGAGTGAAAGTTATTGGGGAATGTTATCTAGCTCTGAATGATTATTTAAAATCAGATTTACTCAGCATCGTGTCACAAGAAATAGATATTTGTCGAATAAACTCAAAACTAGTAATAGTACTTATCGATTATCAGCAAGGTTCAGGAAATTTTGTTATAGATTAAACGGCGACACGTATATCGACAGAGGTCAGAGAACCTCACCTAACTGCATTCCTGCGGAGATTTTAAGTGATTGATAAAATACTCTTTAACTAATCTCTTCTTGAAAAATTTCTTGCCTATAAGGAGGCATCGATTGAAGAATTGTCTTGCCATAGCGCCGGTTAACTATTCTTTCATCAAATAATGTAATCTGCCCGGTATCGTTTTCACTTCTTAATAGACGCCCACTAGCTTGCACTAGGCGGAAAGCGGCATCGGGCACTGCTAGTGTCATAAATGCATTCATTCCCTGTTGTTCAATCCATTCAGAAAGGGTCAATTCAATCGGGTCATTTGGTACTGCGAATGGAATCTTCGCGATAAGCACGTGAGTGCAGTACTTACCGGGCAAATCCACCCCTTCTGCAAAGCTCGACAAGCCAAATATTAGGCTACCTTCTTTTTTGTCCACTCTTTGTCGATGATACTTAAGCAATTGCAACTTTTGATAATCATCCTGACATAAAATCAAGTCTCGCCATTCTCGCGGCAGCCTCTGCATAACATCCAACATTTGTCGCCGACTAGAAAACAACATTAAGGCAGAGCAATCCTTCTTTAACAGAATTGGCAAAGCGGAAACTATTAACTCAGTGTGCCTCTCCGAGTCGCTCGGATCACAATTCATTCTCGGCACCACCAAGTTAGCTGCACTCGCAAAATTGAATGGACTTGGTATGCTTAAATAGTAAGTATGTTCCGGTAGCCCAGCACGCATTTTCAGCATATCGAATTGACCAAGAGCAGAGAGGGTTGCTGAAGTTAATACCGCACCAGCACAGCTCTGCCATAGACGTTCTCGTAAATTCTCCGCAGCTAGCACCGGACTAGAGGAAAGACCGATATCTTTAAAACTGTCATTTTCATTGAAGCTTAGCCAGCGTGCACTCGGAGGCTTACCTGGTGGATCACTTACGGCATAACTAAGCCAAAGCTCTAGGTTCGCCTCAGCTCTTCCTATTAAACTACCTACTAATGGAAACCATTGCTCGGCCAGCTGCCTTCTACTAACATCACCACCCTCCTCCATTGCACCCTTTAGATCATCATTAATATCTTGGAAAGCTTTTGCCAGACGGCTAAACTGATTGGAAAGATTAGAAGCCATTTCTTGAATTTCTACTGGCACCACCCCAAGCTTAAAAGCATGTTTAGCACGATGTTCATAGCTATCTACGTGCTCAAGCGACTCCAAAGTTTGTTCTAACAAGAGCCAAGCATGTTCTAACTCCAAAATAGTGGCGGAAATGAGCTTTTGCAGTGAATCTTGCCGATTGCCATCAATAAAATCGTCTTTCAACATTCGCAGCAGCAGCGCTTGGCTCCGATCAAGCCAAGCAGAGGTAGCTTTCACCCGAGTGTAAGCAGAAAAATGGTTATTACTCTTGAAAGGAAGGTGGTGAGCTTCGTCGAATACATAAATACATTTTTCCGGGTGGGGAAGTATTGCTCCGCCCCCAAGGGCAAGGTCGGTTAGCACTAAATCATGATTACTGACGATGCAATCTGCTTTATCCATAGAATCACGAGCTTTATAGAAGCAGCAATTTCTGAAATGACTACACTTCGGACCCATGCACTGTCCGCGATCTACTGTCAGAGGCTTCCAATCTGCATCTAGCAGCGGGGATTTCCAATCGTCTCTGTCTCCTTCCCAGTTACCTGCGCTAAGCTCGTCGAGCATGTCCTGATAAAGCTTCTGGTCACCAAGACCCTGATCGTCAAACTCTTCGCCATACAGATCCATAAGAGCTTGCATGCTGTCATTGCCTTCCAACAACATGTCCAGCTTTGACAAACAAAGATAGCGTCCTCGTCCTTTAGCGAGAGAATAATCGAAGATCAAATCTGAGCCTTCTAATATTTCCGGTAAGTCTTTAAGCATAACTTGCTCTTGGAGGGCCACCGTAGCTGTTGCTATAACCACTTTGTAGCCAAGTTCTTGGGCAAGGGGCAGAACTGCCAGCACATAGGCAAGGGTTTTTCCGGTTCCAGTTCCGGCCTCCACCACACAAATAGGCGGGTCGGAATCATCTTCGACAGCCAACACACTGAGGGATTTGGCTATCTCAGCGATCATCTGCCGTTGACCATAGCGCGGAGTTAGCTCACGAGACTCAAGAAGTTGCCGGTAGGCCGATTGAATTCGGTCTTTTACATCATCGGCAAGCATTCAGTAGGATCCTGGGGGGACTGGTTACATATAGTTAAAGCGCTTGGGGGATTATAGCATCTGAATGAATAAACCCTCGGTTTTACTAATAATCATGTGGCTGATATTAGTATACTTATGTAACTAAGGAAGAATGAACGAATATTGTGCAATTTCGAATGTTGAAAACTTTACTGTCTCGAAAGAAAGAACTTCTGCTAATATTATGACTCTGTATAGAAGATTTTTAATTAGCCGGTTATGTAGTCCATGGCAACAACTCCAAGTACGCAAGCGAATTTCCCAATAGACAACACTTGGGATATGCAAAAACCAGAAGGTCGAGTGCTTATCATTTCTAAAATCCTGGAAGATAGCCCTGATGCACAGGCCAAATTCTCTTTTATCGCTCAGAATGATGCGGACGAATCTGTGCGTTGCGCCGCTATCAGGCGTTTGCTTAGCCTCGGCGATCTGCACAGATTGAGAAAATCGTCCGGATTAGTCAAAGCGACAGCAACTCAGCAATTACTGGAAATCCTCTCCGGCAAAATTCCCTCGAATTACGAAGATACTGAGCGGATAGAACAAATAAGGAAATTGTCTCCAACGGAGATTAAGCAAGTAGGCCTATTAGCTAAATGTAAAGCTGCTGGTAATGAAGCGCTTTCGGTCATTAATGAAGCCGAAGAGCTCGCAGATCTGTGTTTGTTCGCTATCAGTGTTCATGTTAGAAAAAATGCCGCAATTAAAATCCATGACAAGAAACTACTTAAAGTATTGAGAGAAAAAGTTAAGAACAAAGATAAGACTGTGTATAAAATATTAGATCAAAGACTTTGTTCCGATGAGGATAACGAAGCCAAAAAACTCTTAGCAGTTGCAGAGCAATCACTACAGCTCTCTAAGACGCCAGAGAAACCTGCGCCACCAGCTGAACCTGAGCTTAATTCCAAACAACTAAAAGTGAACCAATCTCTCATACCATCTATAGAGAAACTAACTGATGCAGTAACACCCTCAACAGAAAGAAAGAGCAGGCATAAAAAACCATCAGTAACTAAAACCTCAGATGCTAAGCCTTCCAAAAAAGAAATAAAGGAAGAAGAATTAGATCTAAGCCTAGATGAGCTAGAACTGGAATCAAAAAAAATTACCCACCAGAACACCAGCAGGCTAAAGGCTCTAAGCAATGCTATCGGCCGTCATAAGAAAATAAAAGCTCACCCTGGAGAAAGCACCAACGAAAGACTTGACGCATTAGGTGAATCTATAAAAGAGAAATTACATAAGAACAAGATTCACCAAGAACAGCTTCAATCCAGCACCACCGCGTTATTCGAGCTATTGAAGAAAGCCCTCGATGATGGTAAATCTCGCGATGCACTTCCGACTTGGGATAAGATCCAAGGCAATATTAATAACACAAGCGGAAAAATTTACTCTGAACTGCAAAAAACATCTAACGCTTACAAAGATAAACTTAACGAGTTAAGGGATTGGAAAACCTTCGCCTCTACTGAAAAGAAAAAAGAACTTATAGAGCATATGAAGCACCTGATCGATTCCAATATGCATGCAGCTGATAAATCTAAGCATATAAGAAAAACGCATTCTGAGTGGAAGTCTCTTGGCAGGTCAAACCAGAACGAATCACTTTGGAAACAGTTTAAGAAACTTTCAGACCAGGCCTACGAGCCCTGCAAAGAATATTTCAAAAAAAGAAAACTCCAGATGGCTGAAAACCTAAAGAATCGTAAGGGAATATGTGATCGGCTTGAAAATGAACTAAAAGAGATCGCACTAGAATCAGTCAACATCTCGACCCTAAACAAATTGCTTAGCAACGGTGATCTTGAATGGAAAAAATACGCTCCTATCGAACAATCTAAAATCAAGACGCTGCAGAAGCGATACTACGGAGCGGTGAATCAATTTCGCAAAATTAGAAAGAATGCTCTGCGGGATAACAGCGACAAGAAGAGAGAATGCATTAATCATGCTAATGCTTTAATAGCATTAGAAGACAGACAGAAAGCCATGACTGAAGCTAAAAATTTGCAACAGAAATGGAAAAAATTGGGTCCTACCTCATTCAAAGAAGACAAAAAATACTGGGAAGATTTTCGCAGTGCATGTGACAAAATATTTGAAAAGCGCAACCAAGAATCTAGCGAACATAAACAGAAGCTTGAAAAAAATGAAAAAATACTTAGCCAACTACTAAAGTCCTTGGAGAAAATATTCTCTCTTAATGATGTTGATTTCAGAAAGTCCCGCAATGACTACCAAGCAATAGCTCAGGAATTTACTACCAGCCTCAATCCTCAACTTAAAAAATCTCGCACACGATTTCTTGATCAATTTAATGGGCTGAAGCGGAAAATCGACTCGAGATTCAAGAGCCTCCCCGATAAAAAGCGACAATTATTAATCGAGTCTTTAACCTCCAAATCAAATTTTCTCAAAGCGATAGAATCCGAACTATTGCTTGCTGCAGATGATGACCAGTTCATAACTTGCAAAAACTCTGTTGATACCGAAATTTGGAATAAGCTCGAATCTTGCAAACTAAGTGAATATGACGACTCATTACAAGCCCGTCTAGATCAAGTATTAAATACAAACAATCAAAATGATTTTCAAACTTTATTAGCTGACTGTGAAATCAAGGTGCGAGCGCTGTGCATAGAGTTAGAAATTAGAGCTAATATAGATACACCAAAAAATGATCAAGCATTGAGAATGCAAATCCAACTCGACCAATTAAAGAACGGCTTTGGAAAGACGAAGCCAGACAACAAAGAAAATACACGCTACGCACAGGAAGCAGAGTTGAAAGGTTATTGCCTTGGACCGTTGAAAGAGCCGACAGAAACTGAATTAGTTCAGCGTTTGGATGGCGCAATTAAAAAGCTGTTGACCTATTGACCCTCTACCCCGAATATCTTCCGAGCACAGGATTGGCATAACTAAACAGCAACTGTTTATGCAACTTAGGGTCAATGCTTTTTAATCTTTTTTCAAAAAGCTTTCTAGACCGTTTCTTTATCTCGATTCCGTCAATTTCTTTGCTCAGCTGGTGTAATGAGATCATCCCATTTTGCCTTAAACGCTCCAGCGCTAAGAAATTAATGTCCCTGAGTTTATAGTTTTGCAGTATTTGTCTATCGACTTCTGCCGCAATTTTCTCTGGCTTGTCGCTAGATAATTCTAATTCAGTACCGAAAGCTACGTGTACATCACCTTTAAAACCAATCATCCCAGTTACGATACTTTGAATATCACTCTTCTCAGTCTTGGTAAAACTTCCTGTTGACTCCAACTCCCAAAGCTCTTCCGCTTTGAGCACATCACAGGCATCGTACTCATAGGACATTGCCACCGGTATAATATGCAAATCAGCCAGACTCTCACTAAGAGGAAGTTTTCTTTGGCTAATAGCAAGCATTTTTAGCAACGCCGGATCAGTTTTATCAATTCCATCCTTTGCTCGCCCTTCCCTTTGAGCTATCCAGACATTATTGCGATTTTGAATGCAGCGATGAATATATTGAGACAGTAATGTTAGTGCCTGTAAAAGCTCCCTGCCTTTTAAGGAGCGTTTCACAATGAAGCTCTTGTTTAATCTCATTAGGTCAGAGACGAAGGGTTTCTTTAACAGATTATCCCCAATGGCGATCTGTAATGTTTCGTAGCCGGCTTGGTATAGCATATAGCTTACGATTGCGGGATCCATTGTGATATCCCGGTGATTGCACATAAACAGATAAGCCCGACCTTCTTTTAAGTTTTCCATGCCAGAGTGAGTCAACGAAGTTGTCGTATCCTCGATAATCTTGTCCATGTACTGGGCAATAACATCTTGCATTGCAGATACTGTAGACACATCTTTTAATTGCTTTTCGAGTTTTCTACGTGCAGCATTTTGGGTGAAACCTGGAAAGAAATGACTTAATCGTGGCGCATAGAAGCTGGCCACGCCATCCAAAAACTCTGTATTGGCGATTAATTTATCGAGGACCGGCCGGATTTCATCATCGTTATAAGGTCGGATTTCCGCAAACGTATCCATTTATTTAGTCTTATATATCAGAGGTTTATATTACATATTTAAATTATTATCTTGAAATATTTTAGGCGGAACTCAGGATACTTCAATAGCGACTAGGCTAGGCTTTGAATCTGACTCACCAAACTGAAGTTGAGCGAGATTGGCATAAAGTGGGCAGCTCAGCATAAGCTCTCTGTGGGAGCCCTGAGCGATCAATTCGCCGTGATCCAACACAGCAATTCTGTCAACATTCATGACGGTAGCCAGCCGATGGGCAATGATCAACGAAGTTCTATTTTCCATCAACCGCTCCAATGCCTGTTGCACTTGATACTCACTTTCGGCATCAAGAGCACTCGTGGCCTCATCAAGCAGCAATATCTCCGGGTCTTTGAGAATCGCTCTCGCAATAGCCAGCCGCTGCTTTTGTCCACCGGATAGCCGGACCCCTGACTCACCTAAAAAGCTATCGTACTTATCGGGCAATTCATCAATAAAATGACTGGCATAAGCGGCCTCAGCTGCCATCCTAACTTCGTCGTCAGATGCCTCGGGACGCCCATAGCGAATATTGTCCCAAACATTTCCCGTAAACATGGCTGGTTGCTGGGAAACAACTGCGATATGACTTCGTAACTCAAGAGGATCAAGCTCACGTATATCAATTCCGTCCAGACAAACACTGCCTGCAGCAGGATCATAGAATCTAAGGATAAGATCAAAAAGAGTTGATTTCCCGGCTCCCGACGGACCAACTAAAGCAACATTCTCTCCTGGCTTGACGCTCAATATAACTTTATCTAAAGCCATAATTTCGGGCCGAGATGGATAAGAATAACTCAACTCCTTCAGCTCCAGCGCACCCTCAGGTTTTACCGAAAAGGCTTTTGCTTGGTCCGGCGCGACGATTTCATTATGAGCGTGGAGCAACTCCATCAGCCGCTCTAGTGCTCCCGCAGCCCTTTGAAGCTCGGTAATAACCGCACTTATCGCGCCGACAGCAGATGCTACTAACACAGCATAAACCACAAAAGCTGTCAGCTCCCCCGCGGACATTTCTCCGTTAATTACATCTTGGCCACCGACCCATATCATTAAAGCAACCGCGCCAAAAACCAGGGTCATCACTATGGTGATTAGAAAAGATCGGGTTTTGATTCTTGCCAGTGCTACCTTTAGTGCAGCCTCAACATGGGTCGAGAACTGGCTACGGTCATATGACTGATGGTTATATGCCTGTACCGTTTTAATTTGTTGAATACTTTCACCCACATAAGCACCAACATTAGCAATCTCATCTTGGCTACTTCGAGAAAGCCGCCTGACCCGGCGACCAAAAAACATAATTGGGCCAATCACTAGAGGGATACATACCAAAACCACACTGGCAAGTCTTGGATTAGTGATAAAAAGAAAAACCGTCCCGCCAATAAGAATCAAGAAGTTTCGCAGAGCTATGGAGGCCGAAGAGCCGATAACTGACTGGATTAGAGTTGTATCCGCAGTGATCCGTGAAGATATTTCACCACTAAGGTTTGCTTCAAAATAACCAGGATGAAGCGAAATCACATGGGAATAGACCGCTTTCCGTATATCCGCAGTCACCCGCTCCCCTAGCCAAGAAACCCAATAAAAGCGCGCAAACGTGCCTATAGCCTGGAGTACGGCAATAATCATAAAACCAACAATGGCTTGGTTCAGAGATGCCGTCGAACTTGCTACGAATCCCTCGTCAACAATAATCCGTACATATTGGACCAAGCCCAAACTAAGGCCAGCCGTGAAAACTAGGGCGATAACGGCCCAGGTTATTTGTTTTAAGTAGGGCCTCAGAAATTTTCCTGCGTCTGTAAGCGGAATAGTTTTAGATCGATTTTGCATGCACGCAATGTAACAGCACTCAGATGAAAAGCAACATACCCTGATGAAATGAAGAAATGCCACCAAATAGGTATTTTGATGAACCAAAGCGACATCACCGTGCAGAATGATTTCGCTGCAGTACTTCTCTGTAAATCCAAATCTAATTCGAAAGAACAAGCATGGTGCTCAGTGAAAGAAGTCGATGAGCCAGATTTCAGCGGCACCGATGAAACTCAATTGATGGAAAGCATCGCATTCTAGTACTCGAAAGTTAGAGTTATCTGCTTTGGTCCTAAAATTGATAATAGACTTAACTCGCTGAACTAAAGTATCAAAAAATGAAAATTCATCAGGCATTCCTCTCATCAACAGCTTTGAACTTAAATTTCAACAGACTAACCCTGCCCTACAAATCTTCGCCTATCGCTACCTCAAAACTAAAGACTGGCAACATATTCTTCCAATGCGAGCAGAACATCAAACTGTTCGGTGGCGGGATTCTCATTCACTCTTTTTTTTGCTTCTAACAACCCTATTCGGTATCGGCTTTGTGATGACGGATCATGAAGTCTCTTTTGACGATACATTTCCCAGTCAGCCTGCTCATTTTGATTCAATGTTTCAGGAAAATTTCTAGCCCGATACCTAAACAACATCTCATGCAATCGACGATCTCTAAAAGGCAGGTCTAGCCGCGCTAAATCGATAGCCGGTGTCGATCGAATAGTTTGCATTAGACTCTTATCGGTTTCAGTAAAAAAACCACCACTGTAAATCATGAAATCTGGGTCAAGCTCTGGAGTGATATGCTCATCCTTAAATACGCCATTAAGCTTCGGCACCAACCCCTTACTTTCTTTCAGTTTCTGCCAATGGGCTCTACAAGATTCAAGGTCTACTCCAAAAGCAGCAGCACTCTCAGGGTCCAGAACAGCTGGCGAAGTAACTATTGGGCACTTGTTAATGTGAATTGTTTTGAAGGGAACGCGTCGCGCACCTGCATCTAGTTGTTCTTTTGGCGCATAAAGACGAGCGCGCATCTCTTCGGTACTTAAAGACAGCCAATCATCTGGACTTTCTCTTAAGTCGTAAACAATAACGCCATTATTATTACTCGGATGAGCGCACAACGGCATAACCAAAGCCAGACATCCTTGCTTAGCGGGATACATCATTGATACATGTAACACTGGCTTCTGAGTCACTAGATCAATTTCCATTTGTACTTTTTTCTTACTCCTTAATTGATAAACGTAGTTGTAGAGTTTGGGCTGATGTTGCTTAATCAATTTCGCCAGTTCGATCGTGGCGATAACGTCAGCCAGAGCATCATGGGCCTCTGTATGCTCTATCCCATTCGCCACAGTGAGTTCGTCGAGTTTAAAACTATTGCTACCATCGTCTTTTTTTGGCCAATTTATTCCACTCGGTCGAATCGCTGCACACAGCCGAACCATATCGATTATGTCCCAACGGGAATTCCCACCCTTCCATTCGCGCTCATAGGGGTCATAAAAGTTTCGATAGAGTAACTGTCGGGTGAGTTCATCATCGAACCGAATACTGTTATATCCAGCAACGCAAGTACCAGGCTGCGAGAGTTCATAGTGTATTTGTCTTATAAACTCAGTTTCGACCACACCTTCGGTCTTAGCCTTTTGTGGACTAATCCCGGTGACCAAACAGGCCATCGGCTCCGGCAGAAAATCATCGGCCGGTTTGCAAAATAAAACCAATGACTCGCCAATAATATTTAAATCTTCATCTGTCCGAATTCCAGCGAACTGCGATGCCCTATCTCGGCGTGGATTAACGCCAAATGTTTCGAAGTCATACCAATAAATTGTTTTATCTGAAATGGTATCCACCCTAAGTCAGCCAAACTAAATTCTTCAATAGCAGCCTTACAACGCAAGCTACCCAATTAGACACCGTGGGACTGTGTTTTCATAACGGCGAATCAAATCTCAACTGCCACGGGCTATTTGGAGCAGTCTACCGCAACTCTTCCCGAGCTTCGATTGCTAATAACGATTCCTTCCATTAGCCTATTTGTAGTAGTATCCACCCTGATTTGAAACCAAGGTTTCGAGCAGGTTTCAACCAAGGAGTATATAGGGAGGTCTTGTAAAGAATTTCATGGATTTTCGCGGCGCCCATATAATCAGCGTAAAACAGTTCGAAAGAGCTGACGTTGATAAATTATTCAGCGTTGCCGACAAGATGGAACCCTATGCCCATCGAGAGAAGATCACTAAAATTCTCGATGGCGCTATCCTTGGTAATATGTTTTTCGAGCCTAGCACTCGCACCAGGTTTAGTTTTGGCTGCGCTTTCAACTTACTTGGTGGTGACGTTCGAGAAACAACTGACGTCAAATCCTCTTCGATTTCTAAAGGCGAATCCCTCTACGATACAGCTCGTGTAATCAGCGGCTACAGCGACGTAATCGTCATGCGCCATCCTCAGGTTGGTTCGGTAGCAGAGTTTTCCAAAGCTAGCCGTGTACCTGTTATAAATGGCGGCGACGGCTCGAACGAACACCCCTCCCAGGCACTATTAGACCTCTATACAATTAAGAAAGAATTGCAATCTAATAATCGCGACATTGATGGCATGAATATCGCTATGATTGGAGATTTAAAACACGGAAGAACCGTACATTCATTATCTCAATTGCTTATGCAGTATAAGAACATTACGATCACGCTCATTTCGCCAAAAGAGCTTTGCATGCCAAAAGATATCGTGGCGGATCTCGTAACTTCTGGCCATAAGGTAACAGAAACAGAAGACATGGAATCGGGTCTCAATGACAACGACACGATTTACCTGACTCGAATTCAAGAAGAGCGTTTTACGACTAAATTGGAAGCAGATATTTATCGCGGCCGATTTAGGCTCAATCAAGCAATTTATACACGTAATTGCCAGCCCAACACGGTCATCATGCATCCTCTGCCCAGGGATTCTAGAGAAGATGCCAATGAGCTGGATAATGACTTGAATCAACATCCCAATTTGGCAATTTTCCGGCAAACCGATAACGGTGTGCTAGTGCGAATGGCACTGTTCGCACTTATACTGGATGTAACTGACCGGGTCGATGAATCAGCCAATAAAGTAAGCTGGTACACAGAAGGAAGGTTTTAACTGGGAACTATAAACAACATTTGTTAAGGGAAATTAGCCATCAAACTGAAATTTAATTATGAGATTTAACAATTTTAGGAAATATTTTAAATTAAGAAAGGATTTATTAAACATATGTTAACCCCCGCAGAATATTTGAGTATGGATGCTATTGCTCAGTCAGAATCACTTCTTAAAAAAGAATGTAACTCCGAAGAATTAATGACGGCCGCGATTATCCAAGCACAGTCTGTCAACCCAAAACTAAATGCGATTAATCTTGAGTTTTATGATTCTGCTATCGAACAAGCAAAATCAATTGACGCTAAAACTCCACCGTCAACGCCCAGCAAACTAGCCGGTATCCCCTTCTTAATAAAAGATCTCAGCACGGTAAAAGATTTGCCAACAACATTTGGCAGTGAGCTGTTCAAAGGCTATATCGCTCCGAGCAATTCTAATATCGTTCAGAAGTATGTTGATGCTGGACTATTAATTTTTGGCAAAACCAATACACCCGAACGTGGACTAACTTTAACTACAGAGCCCGTTGCAAATGGCATAACCCGCAACCCTTGGAACACTGACTACTCAACTGGCGGCTCCAGCGGCGGTGCTGCCGCGGCAGTCGCGGCGGGCATAATTCCAGCCGCCCATGCCACCGATGGTGGTGGGTCCATTCGCATCCCCGCTGCTTGTTGTGGCTTATTCGGCCTCAAACCAAGCAAGGGACTCACTGCTATTGAAAACAGGACAGCTGACAGCTGGAGTGGTATGAGCGTTGGTCATGTGGTTAGCCAGACCGTGAGGGACAGCGCTGCTTATTTAGATGTAATTAAACTAGATTCACCAAATTTATATCCTCTTCCAGATTCAGGCATTTCGTTTTTCGATTCACTGACCACCACACCAAATAAATTAAAAATTGGTATCCAATTAGATCACCCGACTGAGCAGATAATCGATGAGGAATGCCTAATCGCAGTTCGAACTGCGGCCGGTCTTTGTGAGGCTCTCGGTCACGACGTAGAAGAAATCCGACACCCCATTAATTATCAATCGGTGATTACTGCGATGTCTAGAATGATTAACCTGCACGTCTACCAAACCATTAGCGATCGCATCTTGGAATTAGGATTGGATCTGGAAAGCGCTCCATTGGAAGCATCCACAAAAATCATGGCAACGTTGGGGCGGGAAACAACTGCCGATGACTATTTAGCGGCGAGAGATCTCGTTCAGGATGCAGCACGCACTATGGCTGCATTCCACCAACAAATTGATGTCATCATTTCACCGGTACTAAGTAAAATACCCGCAAAAATTGGGTGGTTGAATATGAACAGCGAAGACATGCGGGAATATTCAAAACGTTTTAAGTCCTATAGTGGTTTTACATCCCTTTACAATGGTACAGGCCAGCCCAGCATGTCAGTACCTTTGCATAGATCGGGTGACGACCTCCCTGTCGGGGTTATGTTCACTGCTGCATGGGGTCACGATGCTCAATTGTTGCAGTTAGCTTTGAGTCTCGAGGAGTCGGCACCATGGCCTCGTTTTGCTGACTTAGCATAGTTCAGCAAATAATTAGTCTGCCCGATATAATTTCCTGCTCGCAAAATAGACAGCAACCGTGGCAGCAAAACCATTCACCTGAGACTTAATCAACACTTAACGTGTCACAATTCGTTGCGATCATCGCCTATATATTCTTACGTGTCTGGCCCACATCAGAAATGGATGGGCGATTCTATTGGCCGCTGGGAAGGCAACACACTTATAGTTAAGACAAAGAACTACAATCCATGGATGAGCTATCGAGGAGCACCTACAGAGAACCTTACCGTCATCGAAACTTTTCGACGTGAAAGTTCTAATAAAATTGTTTATGGATTTACAGTAGATGACCCAACGGTGTACTCAGCGCAATGGTCTGACGAGTATCCTCTTTCAAGAATGGACGAGCCTATTTATGAATATGCCTGCCATGAAGGCAACTACGCCATTATCGGCATACTAGCAGGTGCACGCCGCCTAGAATCAATGGAAGCAGCCGGTGTGGAGCTTGAGGTTAATCAGCCCGTTTTTTGTTAGCTCTTTCTACTGTGTCTGACAGCAGTTACCTCAGCCATGATAGATATTGCGATCTCCGCCGGAGTCTTGCTCTGAATTTCAAATCCTATTGGCGCATGTAGTAAATCAATTTCAGCCTGGCTAAGCCCTAATTCCGGCAATCTTTCTCGCCTTGCCGCTGAGGTTCGTTCGGACCCCATTGCACCTATATAAAAAGAGGATGTTTTCAACGCCTCCATTAAGGCCATATCATCCACTCGAGGATCGTGTGCCAGAGCAATTATACCGCTGTAGGGATTATTGAATCGCTCACGAACAACATCGTCCGGCAACCTTGCCGTAGTCTCAACTCCATCTACATGCCAATTATCTAAGTAATTCTCCCTCGGATCACAGAGGGTGACATCGTATTCTAATGCCAAGGCCATTTCGGCCACAAATTTAGCAACGTCTCCAGCTCCCAATAACAGCAATCGATACATAGGGCTAAGACTATGCGACATGGAGTTGTCATTTATTATCACGGCCTCCTCATTACTTTTATCAGTCGCGGATATCTGACCGCTGTCCAGGGCAACGGTACGACTCACTCGAGAATGATTTTCTAAATCACTGGCCAATCGACTAAATACCGACAGGTTATTAGCGCTAGGATCAATGTATTCCAACAATACGTGCAGCTGACCACCACAGGGAAGCTTTAGTCGAGCCTGCTCTTCTGCGGTCACGCCGTACTTTACGATAAGTGGCTTTTCTATCTGATCATATTGAGACTTCAGACTGCCATCGCGTAATTGCTCCAGAAAATCTTCTTCAATACACCCACCTGATATCGAGCCGACCAATTCACCATCAGGTGTGCAGGCCATCATGGCGCCGATTGGACGTGGTGAGGAGCCCCAGGTTTTCAAAATAGTGCAGAGCCAAACTGACTTGGAGCTCTGCAACCATTGGTCTACGTGGGAGATAATTTGTTGCTGACTACTTTGCATGGAGAATTAGTACCCTTTTTGGTATCAGGCTACGCGGTCTTTCCACTTGCCGCGCATAAAAACAGCGACGCCCACTATACCAGTGAGCATATATGAAACAAACAGCATCCAAAATAGGCCGACTGAACCAACCCCCAAAAATTAATGCGAGAAAATAGGCCAGAGGTATCTGAACGACCCAGAAGCAAAATATATTAATGTAGGTAGGAGTCATTCTCTAGATCGGTTTTTTGCTTGTTGAGAACCCTACCTTGAGCCCTTCTTTTGGTACTGCAATTCAACCCAGGGATCACTAAATATTGCGTCAGCTCTTTGCTCCGAATCACTTTTCATTCTCATCTTGCGTATATTCTCTACTGCTCGATTTGCTGTTGTGGAATAAAAGGTAATTGTTACCTCCAGTTGCTCCATCACACTATCTGCCAAGCCATCGGGAATTCCGGCAGAACCTAGCCTTAATGCCAACTCAGTGGACTGACTGGTCAGTACTCCGATTGAATCTCTAGTATGATCAAGCTGGCGACTTGGGTTAAGAACGTTATAAACAGGATTGATCTGCAGGGCCTGATAGTTATTATCATCGCTCGGTTTGCATTCGCGGATGCCAATCTCTTCCTCTAATCTATTGCAATCGTAAGAATAGAATCGGCTTCTTCTTTCAGATTCGATGCTCTCCAGAATATTGGCTATTGAACTCGAGAACGGCAGCACAACACTGTGAGCAATTGCAGGCGATTCCAAAGCTTGAACTTCGTTAGCATCTTGTTCAGATTGAGGGATAATTGTCGGATTAGAAACGTCAGTTCTTTCACTCTCCAGCGGCTCTTCGACCGGTGTGAGCACCTCATCAACTTCTGTTAACAACGCCTCAGCTGTTGCCAGCACTTCAGATTCTTGAACGAGAGCCTCGAGTGACAATTCCTCTTCAGGAATGGATTCTTCATTGTTGCTGTTTCGTAAAGGATTGTCAGCGACAAAACGCACTTCTACTATAGTTGGTGTTTCAGTAGTAAAACTTCCGAGCATTTCAAAGTTTAGCAAAGCAGCGGTTAGTGATAAATGCAAAAGCAGACTGGCTGCAATCGCTATATGCGATAGATAATATCCTTCTCCTCCATCGGGAGTGCCGGGTCGGGGTTGAATCTCTGAACTTACTATTTCATTAGTGAATTCATAAGCAATTTCATTGAGGTCCGCATGTTCATTATGCTCACCAAGACCGTCTATACCCGCCAGATCACCAAGGCGAATGATTGCGACTTCCATCTCCCAGATGTCTTCACTATGAGCCATTCAACAGAACCCGCATCACCCTAACAAATTTGGAACCCTTCTATCTGCGACAGTTATAGTAAAACAGAGTTTCCTAACGGCATATTAATCATCATTCCCTTACAAGCAAGTCGACTAGGCAAATTTAAGCCCGGGATTAATTGATTCAGCTTCAAGGCCAAGTAGGTATTGCTTTGTATCCAAACCACCTCCAAATCCTGTCAGCTTTCCATTAGCTCCGATCACTCGATGACATGGAATAATCACTGGGATCGGATTTAGGCCATTCGCGGCGCCCACAGCTCGCGAGGCTTTGGGTTTTCCAATATAAGCTGCCAATTCGCCGTAGCTCCACGTTTCAGCATAGGGAATCTTGGTCAGGGCATTCCACACACCTTCTTGAAATTCTGTCCCCTTTGGCGCCAGAGGTAAATCGAATTCTTTCAGCGCACCCGCGAAGTAAGAATCCAACTGAAAAGCTACTTCTCGAAACGGTTTGTCATCTTCAACCCAAGTTGCTTCATGGGCTCTCTTCATTTTGCCGCTAGGAAAACCTAGCAATTCAAGGTAGTCGCCATCACCAGCTAATAGTAATTGACCGATAGGTGTTTTTTGATAACTGTAATAAGTAGTCATTGCCCCCCAGTTGTTCGTTTCTGCACATCAATACGTGCTGCCTATTTTATTTTTGAAGCTCTACTTTATTTCTTGTTCTTGTCTGCGCCTCTTGCTTTCGAATTTGGTATTAGAGTCATCTGATAGTGCTTCCACAATAGAATTACTGCGTAAGCCCGCCACGGGCGCCACCCTTCTGCTAATTTCAATAGTTGTTTCGGCGTAAGAGACTTACCCGAAGGATCAGCTGCCCGCAGTAGAATTAAATCTGAATAGGGAAAAGCATTAGGATCGCTTAGAGCCCTCATCGCAATATACTGGGCTGTCCACTCACCTATTCCTTTTACCTGGCAGATTTTTTCTACAAATTCTGCGGTATCCGCAGTACAGTTTATAATTAACTCGTTGCCTTCAATAAGTTCGGCAATAGATTTTATCGCAGCGATACGTTGGCTAACAATTCCCATATTATTCATTTTCGCTCGCGCGAGAACGGCCGGTTCCGGAAATACCCTATTAATACCATCAATTTCACAATCAAATTCAGAGCCATAACGTTGTGCGATACGACTTGCCAAAGTAGACGCCGCTTTGACTGTTACTTGTTGGCCTAGAACAGCCCGTACGGAAACTTCGAAACCGTCCCAACTTCCTGGCACCCGGAGGCCAGGGTATTTTCTCAATAACGGACGCAACATTTTATCCTTCTTTAGAAATTTATCGATCTGCGCACTGTCAGCGCGCAGATCGAAGATAGAACGAATTCGATCAATGATTTGATATAGATATTTCGTATCGGGAAACTGAATGGTTGCTGCAAGCTGGTTTTTCTCTGGAAGGAACCTGGCGATAAAGTAACCACTCATGCCCTCTAGTGAAATACTCCTTGCGTAACTATCATCGCTTACCAGCTCGACTCCGGGAATCGCGCGATAAGCAAGAAACCCAAGTAAAGACTTCCAATCGTAAGGAGGCCTATAGGCCAAAGTGATATTAATTCCACTCGCACTACCCGTAATATATTTTCGAGACTTTCCTCTAAGCTCTTTAGGGGAACGCCCATAAGTATCATTAAATACAGCATTAAACCTACGGACACTGCCGAACCCTGCCGCGAAACAAATTTCTGCAAGTGGCATCAGCGTTTCATCTATCAGTTTTTTAGCTAAGTGCAGTCTACGTGTTTGCGCGAAATTAATAGGAGACGCACCAAGGTGTTTCTGAAACAACCGACTTAACTGGCGCGAACCTACTTCTATTTGCAAGGCCAAGTCATGGGCCGAGTTGGTGTCTAAATAACCTTGATCGATTAATTGCAAAGCTCTGGAAACTTTCCAGGACGATCCGCTCCACGCAGTAGTTCCAGGAGATGATTCCGGGCAGCACCGAAGGCAAGGTCGAAACCCAGCAGAGGCAGCTGAGGCAGCTGATTTATACAGTTGGATATTTTCTAGCTTAGGCACCTTAGCTGAACATACCGAGCGGCAATAAATTCCAGTGGTTAACACGCCGATAAAAAAACACCCATCGAATCGAGGGTCTCGACTTTGACGGGCGTCTTCATATTCTCTGGATTCTAGCTGCACCGCTATTCACTCCAACAGATCTCAATTAGATCTATTCAATAGCAGTCATCATACTTGATTTCTTTGTCATTACTGGCCGTTTTCAGACCTCATCATTTTATTTGCGTTGATAGGCTTGACCTTGCTCTCCAACGACTCTAACCAAGTCACCTTGGACTATAGTCATATCGATCAAATGAAGACCCCATGCTGCACTAATTTCAGGGCCCTGATAGAGATCTCCGCGAATATCATCGGTGCGAGAATCAGAAGGATCTGCATTTACGCTCATTTCTAAGTAGCTATAGGTCTCGTTGTTTACGCAACGACCGGATAGTAATCCTGGTACTTTTACAAATCGTGTGGTGATTTCCTGACGTGGATTTGTCCAATCAGGCATCGGCGCGACAGCTGCCGCTATTTCTCCGATATTAGAAAGATAAGCATCCAATGGAGCTGGTTCCCCGCCCGCCAGATTCGCGGGATTGGTGCAACCCACTTCAGATTCAGCGTTTGGAGCCCTGCCAAAAATTGCGAAGCCTTCAGGAGGGATAGTGTCTCGGTAGCTCATAAAATTAATAACGCAACCAATTTGATTGTCTGCACGACACAGAGGAATGTTTTGAAAAGTTCCTCCTACATCTTGCCCCTTTGGTACGACGACAGGATTTCCTGCGAGGATTGCTGACACCAATTGGTTTTGGATGGGCTTGCCATCTATTTCATTACGCATTAGTTCTATCAATAGGCTGGTACCCTGCGAATGACCAATTAACACAAAACCACGGCCGTTGTTGTAGTTTTCCAGATAGTACTGAAAAGATAACAATACATCTTGATAGTTAACTTGGTCATTGCCCGCAAGATTACCAGCGTTAGACATCAATGCCTGAATAGTAATTTGTCTGTAGATAGGAGCGAAGACTCTGCACTGGGACTTGAAGTGAGCAAATTGAGTGATTGTCGTAATTAGTTCTTCGTGCCGACCCAGTTTCAGGTCTGAATATGTCTGCGCATCCAAAGATGTGGTTGGATAAACATAGAAGCAATCAATTGCTGGATCCGGATGTTCCGGCCAGGATTCAATCGTCAATGAACCATCGGCATGGACTACTGTAGCTGATAAGTCTTGATCGCAAACGTCGATTTCATTGTCCGGATGACAAATCCAATTATCGATGTCGCTATAACCAACCATCGCCGCAGCACCGCCGCAGCACCGCCGGATTGAGCTTGAGCCGGTGCTACTGATTGCAACAGAAGCAATACGGTCAAAACGAGTAGTTTTTCAATTCCCATCTTAGTCTTCATAACATTCTCAATATTTTTGTATGTAGGATCAAAAGTTGTCCAGCTAAGGCGCCAAACTATACCCCAGAATGCCTTGGTCGCCTAGCTCTCCGCCTAGTACATGCGATGAGTGCTGGGCTGGTGTATATTAGCTCCCTCAAACGCAAGAGGAACCCCAGAGGACCTTGCTAGAAACTTAATGTAGTTTATGATTAATAAGTGGATTTCCAATGATAAACAAGGATTTACGGAAATATTCTAAGATTGTAGTAGATGGTGTAGAACAAGCTCCCAGCCGTGCAATGCTTAGAGCAGTTGGATTCGAAGACGAGGATTTTAAAAAACCCCAAATCGGTATTGCTTCAACTTGGAGCATGGTTACTCCTTGCAATATGCACATCAACAAGCTGGCAGAAGATGTTAATAAGGGAACAGATGCTGCAGGGGGCAAAGGAGTCATTTACAGCTGCATTACGATTTCTGACGGCATCTCCATGGGTACAGAAGGCATGAAATACTCTCTGGTTTCTCGAGAAGTGATAGCCGACGAAATTGAAACTGTGTCTGGCTGCATGGGCCACGATGCCATCATCGCCATCGGTGGCTGTGATAAGAATATGCCAGGGCTACTGATGGGGCTTGCTCGACTCGATCGGCCTTCAATTTTCATCTATGGCGGCACCATTCAGCCCGGCCCCAATCACACTAACGTCATATCGGTATTTGAAGCTGTAGGTGGCCATGCTGCTGGCAAGGTCTCTGATATCGAATTAAAACAAATTGAGGACACCGCTATCCCGGGACCGGGATCCTGTGGCGGAATGTACACTGCAAATACTATGGCTTCAGCCATTGAAGCTTTGGGCATGAGTTTGCCAAATAGCTCTGCTCAAGATGCCATTTCTCAAGAGAAAATAGATGATTGCCTGAATGCCGGCGAAGCCATCATGCATCTAATCGAGCATGACATTAAACCTTCAGACATCATGACTCGAACTGCGTTTGAGAATGCCATTAAAGTGGTAATCGCTCTAGGCGGATCCACCAATGCCGTTCTGCACCTCCTAGCCATGGCTCATACTGCAAATATCAAGCTTGAACTGGATGACTTCACCACTATCGGTAAGCAAATTCCAATGCTTGCTGACCTAAAACCCAGTGGAAAATATTTAATGTCGGAGCTAATTAAAATTGGCGGCATCCAACCCCTCATGAAGATCATGCTGGAAGCTGGAATGTTAGATGGCTCATGCATGACGGTGACAGGAAAAACACTGGCTGAAAACCTTGCCAATGTTGCCGCTTACCCAGAAAAACAGGATATTATTCGCCCGCTCAGCAACCCGATTAAGAAGGACAGCCACTTAGTCATACTCCGAGGTAACCTCGCTCCTACCGGTTCCGTAGCCAAAATTACTGGCAAAGAAGGGCTTTCCTTCTCTGGCAATGCCAAGGTATTTGAATCCGAAGAAGAATGCTTGAAGGGCATACTAGATGGCACGGTAGTCAAAGACGACGTCTTGGTCATTCGCTATGAGGGGCCTAAAGGCGCTCCAGGCATGCGTGAAATGCTGAGCCCTACAGCTGCAATAATGGGCAAAGGTCTAGGTGAAGATGTCGCGCTGATTACCGATGGAAGATTCTCTGGTGGCTCCCATGGATTCGTCGTAGGCCACGTCACGCCAGAAGCCTTCGAAGGCGGGCCCATCGCCATTGTACAAACTGGCGATCGCATTTCCATAGACGCCGAATCCAATGAAGTAAAAATAGAAATAAGTGACGAAGAGATTGCCGAGCGCCTGAGTAAATGGGTAAAACCCAATCCACGGTATACTCGTGGAGTACTGGCTAAATTTGCGGCAATGGTTACTTCCGCCTCTGAAGGCGCTGTAACAGATAAATATATTTAGGCCGATAAAAATAATAATGAGAACATTGCTGAGATAAAACCGTGCCAGAATTTTTCACTAATATAGGCACCTTGATTTCTGGGAGCTTTCTTCAGGACGGCGCGCTTTGGACCCTAACAAATGTTCCAGGCTTCCCCCCGATCATTCAATCTGTACATATCTTGGGCATTGCAGTTGTGATGGGTTCTGTAGTGATGCTCGACCTACGCATACTTGGCTTAGCCGTACCAAGTCAAAAGATTTCCGAGATGATCGAACGACTTATGCCCTTTATGTGGTGGGCCTTAGCATCAAATTTTGTATCCGGCGCATTCTTCCTATTTGGTCGTCCCAATCGTTATTTCAATAATCCAGTCTTCGGATGGAAAGTAAGCTTCCTTATTCCTGCGATTTTAATAGCTCTTTTTTTTCATATTATGAGCCGCACCGAAGAAAGCTATTGGGAACTTAATTCGACGCGCCTATGGGCTGCACGAGGAATAGCAATAGTGTCATTAGGGCTTTGGGTAATGGTCGCTATGGCTGGACGCTGGATCGCTTATGCTGAATATCTTTATTTTCCCGCGTAAAGCCAAACAAAATAAAACGAGTTCATTAAGGACGACAACAAACAAAAATGATTTCAAATTTCCTCCGCTCACCAAAATGGATAGATGTAGAGAACTGGCCGATCTCTTGGGAAATTGGCGGCACCTCCTGGTTCCCATTTCTTGAGTCAATTCATGTCATAGCTGCGGCCATGGTGGTCGGCTCAATTCTGATGGTTGATTTACGTTTATTGGGGCTAGCCGCGAAGCGTTATCCAATAACAACTTTGTCTAAAGAATTGGTTCCCTGGTCTACCGGAGCTTTCGTCATTGCTACTATTACTGGCATCGGCATGTTTATCACTCGGGCTGCCTCCCATGTGCTAAACCCAGCCTTTCAATGGAAAATATTTCTCCTGGTACTTGCAGGCGCTAATATGGCCTATTTCCACTTTAAGATGTACAAGCAAGTTGCTGATTGGGATACGTCAGATACAACGCCCACTCAGGTAAAGCTCATTGGCAGCGCCTCTCTGTTTCTATGGGCAGGAGTTATGCTTGCTGGCAGATGGGTCGGCCATATTGTCTAGGTTACCGTCACCAGAACCCTCAACTTGCTAAATTACTCACAGAAAAGAACGTACAATTAAAGTAGCAATGTAGTCTTCAACTCTAGGTCAAGAAACCGCAGTACGCTCTCAAGCAAAATTAAATAACGAACTGAAATATAAAAGTGCCGTCCTGCTCCAGCGATTGAGCAAAAATAATCCTCCATGCAAACTGACTTTCTTTTGTACTGTCAAGTTAGTAGTCGGTTTTCGCCTTGCTTTTGCGGGCTCTAACCAAACATTGAATTTATTCACCAGAAGTTTGTAATATTGAATTTAATTTACGCTAATCCACCATGTCTAAATGGTAATTATGGATCTGCTGCAAAAGAAATGAGTCAGAGATTCCATGACTAATTGCTTCGCCAAAAAGGTGCGACGAATATTAAGAGCGTTATTTCCGTTGATCGAGTATTCTGCCAAATATAATTATTCGATAAATAGTAAGAAAGCAGCGGGTAGGATAGGAAATGAATTTTGAAAAATTAAAAATGGCCGAAGCTGCATTTATGAATCGTTACCCTGGTGGTTTTACTCATGTTGATATGCAGGCAATCGGCAAAAAACACAAAATGGACCGGATGATTGAATTCACTCAAGCATGTTTCGTCAAGAAGAATTTTCGCGACACGCAAACTATCATCGACAATATGATCAAAATTGTCAGCCGTTCGTCTATGGTTTCAGTATTCGAGAAACCAAGATTCAAAGACTTTGCTAGTTCTCTGACTCCAAAGGAAAAAAATGCTCTTGTCGCAGGTTTAAAAGATCAACTTCATGGCAATCAACAAAAAGGTTTCGAAAAAATAGTCGGTCTGTTGAGTATTAAAAAATTGGCAAAGTGGCCACTAATCAGTATCTGTCCAGTATATTTCTCTCCGCACGATGAGGTCTTCGTTAAACCAACCACAGCAAAAGGGATTATTGCTCATTTTGAACTAGAGGAACTCCACTATCGGCCACAACCAAACTGGGAATTCTATGAGCTTTGGCGCACTACTATTAATGAAATGAAAACCAAAGTGGATTCTTCCCTTTCTCCAAACAGTGCGGCATTTTCGGGATTTTTAATGATGAGCCTTAATAACTCGCTCTAAAGGTAATGCGACCAGAATTCGCTCACATCTGAGCAAATAGTCGAAAAGCACAAACCTGGCAATTCTTCAAAATAGGCCCCACATCTTCACCAAACCTAATCTGTGTCTACTCGGGCAATTGCAACCTGACAAGCTGGTGTTAAACTAGCGAATCTCACAAGTCCAACAATGATAAAGGAGTGAGTATGCACTTGATTTCACAGTCCCGATGCAAACAGCTAGTAACACTCAGTCTGTTTAGTCTCTTATTTATTAACCTCTCCGCAATCGCAGAAGATGGCGGCGCTCTCTACAACACCACTTACGATGTGAATTTGGGTGAGCGCTATTTTGAGCGCCAATGTTCCCGTTGTCATGGTTTCGATGCCAAGGGTAATGATGAAACTGGAGCCCCAGACCTCACGGGTCGGCTCTCTCGAGCGAGCACTGATGTAGCGATTTTCAACATAATTCGTACCGGTGTGCCCAATACTGCCATGCTCCCCGTTGCCGAAGCAGTTCCTGATGCCACAGTTTGGCAATTGGTGGCCTATATCAACTCTTTGCGTTATGACCCAGACTTAGTAGAGCTCGACGGTAACCCTGAGGCTGGCGCCCGGCTATTCGCAGCAAAAGGTGATTGTGGCAGCTGCCATATGGTTAATGGCCAAGGTGGCAGACTTGGGCCCGATCTCTCACGAATAGGTGAAACTACAACCCCTGAAGACCTGGGTATAGCAATAATGGGGCCAGATGAAAAAGTAGCCCCACGCTGGTGGACTCTAAGAATTACGGGTCGAGATGGCGAAACTAGAGAAGGTTTTCGTATGAACGAAGACAGTTTTTCCGTCCGCATAATGGATAATGATTCCAATCTCTGGTCGTTTCGCAAAAGCCAGATCCAGTCTATTGAGCGAATCGAACAATCCACGATGCCAAGTTATGAACAATCATTATCAGAGAGTGAAATTGACGACTTGGTCGCCTATATGTTCTCTCTACGCAAGGAGATTTAAGCATGAAACGATTAGCCATTCTGCTCTCATTAGTTATCTTCAATCCGGCTTTTACCGCTGAAGACCCATTCGAAACTGTCATGACCCCGGCATTTTCCCCGATTACCTGGGAACGGTTGATTAATGCTGGCGATGAACCTGAAAACTGGCTGATGTATTCAGGCACGCTCGATGCTCAACGTTACAGTCAACTGGATGAAATCAACACCTCAAACGTCACTGAAATGGAATTGAAGTGGGCTTATCAGATACCTGTTATTGATCGTGCAGAAACTGTGCCCTTAGTAGTTGATGGCATCATGTTCATTACCGAAGCACCCAGTAATTTGGTTGCAGTTGATGCCCAGACGGGCCGTCAATATTGGCGCTACGACCATGACTTACCTGAAGATTTAAGAATCTGCTGTGGCCGAAATAACCGCGGTGTTGCGATTCTCGGGGAAACTCTGTTCATGAGCACCCTGGATGCTCATCTAGTGGCCATAGATGCTCGCACCGGCAATGTACTGTGGGATGTAGAAGTAGCTGCATATGATTCTGGTTACAGCAAAACTGCAGCGCCTCTAATCGTCAAGGATAAAGTCGTTACTGGGATCGCGGGTGGAGAATTCGGCATTCGGGGATTTATCGATGCCTATAATGCAGAAACCGGTGAATTGGAATGGCGCACCTATACTATTCCGGGCGAAGGCGAGCCAGGCAATGATACATGGTCAGGTGATTCTTGGAAAACAGGTGGTTCGGCTACTTGGATTACCGGCGCCTATGATCCCGATCTGAACATGATCTACTGGGGAACAGGCAACCCGGGGCCTGATTGGAATGGCGATGTTCGCCTTGGCGACAACCTCTACTCCGATTCCGCTCTCGCTCTTAATGGTGATACCGGTGAATTAGAATGGTACTTCCAATTTACTCCCCATGATGTTCATGACTGGGATGCCATTCAAGTCCCCATCCTTGCTGACATAAATTATCAAGGTCAAGAAAGAAAGGTGATGATGTGGGCTAATCGCAATGCCTTCTTTTATACCATCGATAGAGAGACTGGTGTTTTCTTGGAAGGAAAACCTTTTGCGACGCAAACATGGGCACAAGGTCTTGATGCCAATGGCAGGCCTGTGCGCGTGCCAGGAATGGAGCCAACCTATGAAGGCATCATGGTTTCACCCCCTATCACAGGTGGCACCAATTGGTATTCTCCTGGTTACAGCCAGCAAACTGGATTATTTTATGTGACCGCATTTGATGGTGAACAAATTTTCTTCAAACGCGATGAAGACTACGAAGAGGGAGAACGTTTTACCGGTGGGGGTGGTCGTTACGATCAGCCCATGGATGCATTTCATAGTTCTATTCGAGCTATCAATCCTACTACCGCAGAAATTGAATGGGAATTCCCAATACTCCCGCGCTCCTCAGCAGGCATAACCAGCACCGCAGGCGGCTTATTGTTCACTGGCAGTGCAGATGGCTATTTCTTCGCCTTGGATGCTGCGACTGGTGAAGAGCTTTGGCATATTTCATTGGGACGCAGAGTTCATGCCGCACCAATGACTTATGCAGTCGAGGGAAAGCAATTTGTAACCATAGCATCAGGAAATGTTGTTTATACTTTTGGCTTAAAGGATTAATAGCTTAAATCAAGAAGTTACCTTGGAAAATAATAAACGACAGACTTTAGCGAGCCTGGCGTTTTTAGAAGTTGGTTTCAGCACATAAATTAATTTTTATAAAACGCTTACAAGGGGTCAGATTGAGAGGCACTCTGCCACTCTGCATAGCAGCACTTCTGATTCTTTTCTTCTCTAGTAACAAAAAGAAACTGGATTTAGCTATATTATTTCGGAATTAGCTTTCATCATTAAACTGTCACAGGTTTTTCGCGGCTATTGCCTATAAATCACGTCTGTCTTAGGGCGGTAATTTTCGAGTACAATATATATTACACACTAAGGTAATTGGGAAAACACATGGCCAAGCAAGCAGCATTTGTCCGCTTCGACGAGTGCACTAAGGAAGACGTAGACATCGTTCTGGAAAACTATAAGGAATTTGCATCCGGTTTACCAGATCGTGTGCTAGACCATCTGAGGCTGCTAGACGGAGACTTTGGCGGATTTCAAGTCGATCGACTTGAACATAGCCTGCAAACAGCAACTCGAGCCCATCGTGATGGCAAAGACGAAGAATATGTTGTTTGCGCCCTGCTCCATGATATTGGAGACACCTTAGGAAGTTACGACCACGGTGGGGTTGCTGCTGCGATCTTAAAACCGTTTGTATCAGACGCGAATCATTGGATGTTAGCTAACCATCCTACCTTTCAGGGCTACTATTATTTTGAGCATATGGGTGTGGACAGAAATAAAAGAGAGGAATATAGCGACAGCCCCTATTACGAACACACGCGGGAATTCGTCGATAAATATGATATGCCAGCCTTCGATCGAAATTATGAATCCATGACTCTAGATGAGTTCGTACCAATGGTCAGACGAGTCTTAACTAAATAGCGGACAACCTTTGGATTCAGTACATTCTGCCTGGAAAAGAGCATGATACTAGTATTAGAAAGCGTAACGGTTCCTGCCCGTAAGCTACAGCCGGCAATTTCTTTAAATTGTGAGCATATGACACACTCGCGTTTGGAACCTGACTGTATACTCCATGACTTTCACTCAAATGCAGAAACTGAAAACCACCTGGCATTTTTTGAGCCATGGGGATCAATAAATGCTCCGGAAAAGTATTTTCAAGTACCTGAGTCAGGCGAATTTGTCATCAAAATCGGCAAATTAGCGTCCGTTGCCCCAAAAATGAACCTCTATGAATCTAAAGAAATTCGCAGGCACTGAGTTACTAGCAAAGATTCTTTTGCCAATGATTACTTTAACTGCCTACGCTATGCCTAGACACAGAAAAACCCAAGCCGCGAGATAGATCTATGCCTGACCATTCTGTAAGCCGTTTTCCAATTCCTGAGCTCGAATCTTTGCCCACTGATATTCACCAACGCATTCTTGGTGTTGCTGAAAAATCTGGTTTTATCCCAAATATTTTCTTAGCTCTGGCTCACCGACCTGATGAGTTTCGCGCTTTTTTCGCTTATCACGACGCTTTGATGGCGAAGGAAGGAGGGTTAACTAAGGCAGAAAGAGAGATGATTGTTGTTGCCACTTCTGGCCTAAATCAGTGCATTTATTGTGTCGTTTCTCATGGAGCAATACTGCGCATACGGCAGAAAAACCCTCAAATCTCGGAACAACTTTCTACCAACTTTCGTAATGCTGATATCACGGATAGACAAAAGGCCATGTTAAAATTTGCGATTAAAGTGGCTGGGACTTCTCATGAAATTAATAAAAACGACTTTAATAACCTTAAGGAACAAGGATTTAGCGATGAAGATTCATGGGATATAGGGGCTATAACTGCTTTATTTGCTCTTTCCAATCGAATAGCAAATATGGCTGACATTCAACCAAACAACGAGTTTTACTCTCTTGGCAGGAATGAAACATAACAATAATCAGTAATTATCGATTCTAGAGCTGTTCTCATGAACTCAATCCCTTCTGTGGAAATTTACGCACTCAATAATTCGCAGTCTTCAGAAAACAAAATTCACTCTGACGAAATAGCGGAAAAGTTTGGTTTTAAGGGAGCATTGGTTAGCGGTATGAATGTGTTTGGTTATTTAAGTCAACCATTAGTAAAGCACTTCGGCCCCGATTGGCTTAGCCACAGAATCCTCGACGTAAAATTCCTAAAGCCTGCCTACCAAGGTGATCTAGTCAGGATCGACTCCGAAATCATCAAAACGTCTCAAATTCAAAATACCGTTGTTAGTAAAGCCTTTAATCAAACAGGTGCATTGCTCGCCCTACTCGAGTCAAGTTCTCCCGCGCCCATGCCATCGATAGATAATCTGGCTTATGCTGAAGGATCAATTGAGACCCATGATCGGAGAGAAATTGAATGGGATTTAATTCACCTACAACAACCATCCTATGACTTTGCCTGGCAACCTACTGCCGAGGACAATAAACTGAGAGTCGATATTCAAAGGGACACTAGTGAAATTTTTCGTGGACCTTCTTCCTACATACACCCTTTCTATATCGGTGAGGCTTGCAATAAGAGCCTAATGCGCATGTTTATACTCCCTGCATGGATACATACAGCTAGCCGAATAATTCTGCGCAAATCGCTCAAAATTAAAGATAAAATAACAATCAAGACAGTGCCAATTCAAAAGTGGGAAAAGCGAAAGCACCAGTTTATTAAATTATATGTAGCGATGATTGTGAATAATGAAGTTGCCGTGGAGGTTGAGCACAGCGCTATTTTCAAAATTGCCCAATAATAACTAAGCCTTATTGAACAAATAGAATCGGGTACCGCATATCTTTATCTCATAATCGTGAACAAAACAATTTTGTAGTTTGGCGGCTTCTATAATTCTCTCTCTATCTTCAACGAGCAGATCAACGCCACTTAATCCAGGGCCACGATCATCAGCGTTTCTTACGCATCGAATTGATGCATTATTTAGTGCGAGCGTCGCTGAAGCATCATCCTGCCGCATAGGACAATCGATAACAGAGCCCCACAAATTAGCCACCTTTATCGGGTCCTCACTCTGTAGTTCAACTCCGAGGATATCAGCAGTAACATCACGCTTAACTTTGTCTAGCCAAGTTAGCCCTCCCGCAGGATGCCAGCAGCCTTCGAAATTTTCTTGCTCATCCCATTCAATATCCAACATGGACGCGACCATGTCTGCCGGATGCAATTGGCAGAAATTCCAACCCTCTCTTTCGGCTTCATGAGCAACGCGAACTCCTTTCGCTTCTGCTCGCTGACGGATTTTGGATTGCATAGTGCGGCTATCAACTTGGGTGATCACCATGTAACCACCATCACCCTTGCGTCGCTCCAAGTATCGCCCAGCAGCAGTATTGTCTATAGAGGGCGCCACGACCTCTATAAAATTACTTCCGATCGGTAATAGAAAATTCTCTAAACCATATTGAGCAACACCGGGATCCCTATGGCAGACCTCAAGACCTAAAATTGAGCAAAGCTCATCTTCAATTTTCTTTAGATTACTGCTTACTAAACAAATTTGTCGAAGTTGAATACTCATAGTGTTTACAATCGTGAGACTGTTTCCAGTTTCAGCCTATGCTGGCCTCTTTCGTACCAACATTTTTTGCTCTCCTGACAGCACCAATTCTCGATGCTGATTATGCACGGTGGTTTTTAGGCGAATGACCCCAGTAGTTTTACCAGCCGTGAGTTCAACGATATCTAATGCCGGGTACACGGTATCACCACAATAAACTGGCTTCAAAAACTTTGAGCTCTGTTCGATTAAACCGATCAGACTATCCTCTAGAACATGAGGCAACATTCCAGCTCCCGGCGCAGTTTGGATCGCTACTTGAAATCCATGGGCCAGCATGTGAGGGTGACCCTTAGCTCGACAGTATTCAACATCATAGTGAATTGGGTGATTATCCCCAGACGCCAATTGAAATGCCGCAAAATTTGCATCTCCTAAGGTGCGAGATGGGATAACAAATCTCTGCCCTACTTGCAGATCTTCAAAATAAGATGATTCGCAGAGAGTATGTTTTTTAGGGTCAAATGTTGGATCAATATCGGTCATTTTCGTCTGCACTACCTCTGCTTTTACCGAAAACAGGCTGGGAATTCTAGAAATATCATCGAAGACTCAACAGTAAACTTATTAAGCTAATTGATTTCTAATTGGCTCCGGTCAATTTCTCTGCCCTTTAGTAAGACTCGATTAATTGACCGCGTATTACGAATATCATTTAAAGGATTGTCATCCAGAATCAACAAATCAGCACTGTATCCTGCTTCTATTAAACCTAAGTCGGTTAAGCCCAGGCTCTGGGCTGCTTTACTCGTCCCCGCAATAATTGCTTGCATCGGCGTCATACCCAGACGCACAAAGATTTCCAGTTCCCGGTGGCCGGTGTAACCGAAAGGATGGTCCGGGACCGCACCGGCATCCGTGCCGAGAACAATATCCACTTTGGCAGCTAGCAAGCGAGCGAACCCTTCTCTTAACTCCTGTTCGGCAATTTCGTCGCGAGCTGGATTAACCTGTCTCTGGCTTTCGCTAGCCATCAACCCAGCTGCAATCTCAGGCAACAAAAGAGCACTTAAAAAAGTATCATCTCCAATCGCTTCGAAGCGCAACTCGCCTAATCCCAAGTTTGGAATAACAAAAGCATCTGCAGCTTTTGTTTGCTCAGCAATAGCACTCGTATATCCTGCTCCAATCCTCCCGTGCAGAAATCCATTCACTTTGGCATCGAGTAAAGCCGGCATATCCTCTGCACTTTGTTGGTGTACAAAGACACTAAGATTATAGGCCCGGGCCTCATCAACAATCGCACGATAATTTTCAGGTTCTAATTTATGCTGAGTTCCTGCTCTGTCATCAACCCAAATCTTAATGAAGGGAATGCCTTTCTCTGCAATTTCACGTACAGCCAACCTGGCTGATTGGGGGCTGGTTATTCCGTGAAGTATTGTCATACCGGTAGATTCAGCTACTTGTAAAGCGTGGTCTAGGAATTGATTATTGGGGCCCTGCCCTGGTGGAGCCATCCCGGCACTAAAAATAAAACGTGCCGTTCCCGGGATTCCTGTTCCGCTATTTTGTTCTTGTTGAAATTCTAAAGCCAGCTCCTCTGGATCGGAGCCCGCTGAAAACACAGCAGAAAAGCCATAATACGCATACTGACGCAGATTCGCGATGAGATTATCTGCCGAGTAATTTTCTGCACCCCAAGAATCTGCGCCTTGATAACCGAGATGGGCATGGGCATCAATTAAAGCAGGGATAATGGTTTTGCCTTCTAGATTGATCACCACGGTTTGCTCAGGAAACTCTATAGCCAAGCTTTCACTGACGGCTATTATCTGGCTCTCTCTAATGAGAATAGAACCTCTGTCAAAGATATTTCCGTCACCAATCACTAGCCGCGCATTTTGCAACAACAAGTAAGCACCTTCCGGATCTTGAGCTAGGGATCTAGGTACAAACGATAGCCAGAGCATACAAATCAACGCTAATGAGTTTGTAAAGGGAGCAAACGTTTTACAGTCAATTTTAAGAGTTAGCAAAAAAGTTCTCCAGAAACAGACATACCTTACAAAGAATCGTCATGCTCAGTTCTCACCTGACAATACACACCCTCAATAATACAACAAAGCTAAGGAGCCTCGTTAGGAATAATTACTTAGTAGATAATCCTCCTATTTAAGTCTTTCTCTCTCTTTTCTTGCGCAACACTGATACTCTACGTCCAAATTTTTCTGACTCCCTCTTATAGTTTTCATTGGGCCATTTAAGCATTTGTTGTAATCATAGTTAGAAATCAAATTTTAAGAGATAAACAAGCTAGTTTGCTTATCTAATTACCTAACTTTCTATCCAGCTATTGCAACAACTACAAGAGAAGCAGGAAATACGAATGAGAATAGCAGTCACTGGGGCCAATAGTAGTGTTGGACAGAATTTATTGACCCATATCGCCAACAAAGCAGCAATATCAGCAAATGCAGGAGTTCGGTCGAAAAGTTCTTTCCGTCAGTTACCAAACTCTGAACTAATAAACCCCTGCGTAATTAACTATGATGATCAGGCGTCGCTTGCAGCTTGCTTTAAAGATGTTGATTGTGTTGTACATTTGGCTGGAATCCTCATAGAGAGCAAGCTCTCAAATTATGCCAGTGCTAATGTGGCGGCTACAAGCTCTGTGGTACAAGCAGCCCAGAAAGCAGGCGTGAAGCATCTGGTTTTTATTAGCGTAATCGGTGCCAGCACAGCTTCAAGCAATAGTTATTTTAAATCCAAAGGAGACGCTGAATCCCTTGTGACTGATTCGGGAATCGGCGCCAGCGTGCTAAGAACCCCCATACTGATGGGAGTCGGTACAGCTGGTGCCAGCTCGTTGTTGGGTGCTGCCTCACAAGCAAAAGCAAAAGTATTAGGCGGTGGCAACTACTCCATGCGGCCTTTAGATGTTGATGACCTTACCCAGGCTATTTTAACCTGCTGTGAAAGTCGCTCCAAGGAGGCGGAAACCTATGAATTAGTAGGTCCGGAACCAATTAAATATCGGGATTTAATTGCTCGAACAGCAGAGTTGTTAGGGAGCAAAGTAGTAATTTCTTCGATACCCATCATAATGGCCAAAATTGGCGCTACCCTAAGTCGCCTCTTGAAAGGGGGAGGAATAACCTCTACTGTCATTGATGTAATCACTCGCGATGAAATAGTGGCTGAAAATGCTGACACAAAGCTTGGCTTGGACCTCACACCACTTCAAGCCACGTTAGAAAAAATAATTAGGAATAAGTAGGAATCATGAGCGAAAACCAATCTGAAGATAAATCTGTGCAACAGGGCGATGAATCCGCTCAAACTTCGACTGAAGCAGCTGAACCCTCTGAGAGCTCCAGCCCGGCGAAACACAAACCGAGCGCAATAGGCCGTGTCGCCTTTCTTATTCTTACGGCAATCTGTTTTGCCTATTTGTATTACCGCCTCAATGGTGCAGCACTCAGAGAAGGCTTATCCCTACCCGCTTATATGACTCAGGTATTTTCCAGCGTCAACTGGGCACCCTGGCTCTTATTGATGATTGGCTATTCATTATTCTATTTTGTAATAGACACTCTAGTAGTTACTCGCGCGCTCGGATGGTTTATCCAAGACATAAAATACAAAGATATTTTACCGATCAGGGCAAGCGCCTACATTATTTCTATTTTTAATGAACAAATTGGCAAAGGCGCAATGGCCTTATATTTAAATAAACGAGATCAAATCCCTGGCTGGGAAGTTGGTTCGGTTATGCTTTTTATCATGTTCTGTGAAATTTTTTATCTACTAGTTTGGGCTACAGTTGGTTACTTCTTTGGCCAAGGCTCTTTGCCAGAAGTGTTTGATCTGATTCCTTACATTTCGTTTGGTGCCGGTGCTTTTCTAATTATTTGGGTCATGTATTTTCGAGGAATTATTTTACCAAACAACAAACTCAGGGATAAGCGCGTGCTTCACGCATTCAGATTAGCTATGCCCTGGCACTATGCCGCATTCTTTTTGCTACGTTCCCCTGCATTGCTGGCTGCTGTTATAGTCTATACGGTGGCGCTAAATTTATTTGGAGTAGAAGCTTCTTTGATGACTCTCCTCCCCTATCTCCCAGTAATATTCTTTGCCGCTACCGTTCCGACACCGATGCGTGCAGCAGCCATTACATTTTGGGTAATCTTCTTTCCAGAAAACGAAGGCCAGATGGCAGCTTTTGGCTTTGTTCAACATAACTTCTTCATTTTATTTAATGCCGCAATCGGCTTAGTATTCTGGCGGCGAGCACAAAGAGAGTTATTTTCCTAAGCATGGCGAATCTACTAACCGCGATTCGTTTGAGCTTGGTTGCGCCAATCACTTGGGGTTTCATTAATCCAGATTTTATCTCTGCTCTGGCTTTGTGCGCGCTAATACTTATAGCGATCGCCAGTGATTATTTTGACGGCATCGTAGCTCGAGCAACCAATACTGCATCACCCAAGGGTCAGTTGTTTGACCACGGAACGGATTTCGTTTTCGTTACTTGTTGCCTAGGCGCACTCACTTATTCTGAGGTTATCCATCCATTTCTACCAATACTGATCATAATCGCATTTTTCCAATACGTTTTGGATTCCTATTTTTTGTTCAGGGAAAAACGGTTACGAATGAGCTTCCTTGGCCGCTGGAATGGTGTTCTCTATTTTGTCCCTTTGGTACTGGTAGCCATTAGCCGCCTTTCCTTTCTTGCTGTTTTAGAGCCTTTTTTAATTCTAAGCGTTTCATTTCTTGGCCTCGGATTAACTGCCTCCACTATTGCTTCAATCATAGATCGCTCACTGGCGCCCCTACGCTTAAAATCTGGCAACTAACTCCTCTTCTCAGCGACTCTAAATAATTATCATTTAATAAACCCACCAAATTCATTGGCATTTACACCAACCATGATTATTGATAGTTCAGCTATTTTGGCAATCAGCAAGACCGTGTTGCTGCATTTGAGACGTCAAGCTAATTGCTTCATTGATCCGAACATTGCTCTACTAGAAAACATGCCCAACTAAGATAAGACACTCACGGACTACAGAATGAATAGTACTTCTGGTGTTGAATTCGTCCAACACACTAAAGGTTTTGCGGAACCGGTAATATTAATGACTATTCTTCACAATGAAACTGAAGAAGCATACGTCAAAATCGATCACCATCTAAACAAGCCGTTCAAGTTATGTGGTTTAAGCAATGGTATTGAAGCCGCGCTCAAATAATTGCTACAAATTCGACTCTGCCCTCTACTCTACCACCAATATTTCACTAGGCTTATATCCTATTCGATCGGCTATTGTTACCAGCAACTTACCTGCTGGAATTGTTAAGGCAGAACTATATAGTTGCCATTGTTCGGATAAAGACGTTGAATCATCCACAAATTGATAGCCGATGCTGGCCCCCTCGGTATTACTTCTTAACACTAATGCTCCGGACTGATTTATTGCTACTGGGGCTTCCGTTACTGGCTGAATCCTTCCAGGCCAAAGAGAAAGTACTAACTCCTGCTCAGGTATTAATCCCTGATCCTCAATCTCTACCATCCAACGATCCATTTCATCACTAAGCTCGGTGATTTTATCAACATATTCGGAGTTCCCGGCTAGGTTATTAAGCTCATGCGGATCATTTTCAGTGTCAAATAACTCGATAGGATCTTTTTCATCGCGGAACCAAAGAGCTTGATTTTCTGTTAACTGATTATTGTCTCGAAGAGAAAGCATTTCCTGCATGATTGGCATTTGCTCACGATACTTTAAAGGCATGTAATAGCCTCTCTCGGGGAAATAATTCCGCAGGTACTTGAATCTCTTGTCGCGGACCGCCCGAATAGTATCGTGAAGCTCATCAAACCGATCCGCGGCACCATGTACATACCTTCGCTCGGGAGAATTAGCATAAACTCCGAGAAATGCCCTGCCATCAACATACCCTGGTGGCTTAATATTAACCAGCGATAGTGCAGTAGACTTAAAGTCCACAAAACTAATTAGTTGATCATCAACCTCTCCTGCTCGCCATTTATCAGGAAACCTAATTATTAAGGGTAAATTCATACCAGAATCGTAGAGCATGCGTTTTTGTCTTGGTAATGGACCTCCATGATCGCTATAAAAAAAAATTATTGTATTTTCAAGAAGGCCATCCTCTTCTAATTGATCTAATATATTTCCAAGCTGTTGGTCTAAAGCAACAATATTTGAATAAACGCGCCGGATATCTTTCTTTGCAATTTCTGTATCAGGTAAATAGGGAGGAATGGGAACGTCCAATGATTCGTCAACTAGGAGTGGCTGACCTGCGCGCGCCCAAACTTGCGATTCATGAGTTACCGAGAAGTTAAAGATAGAAAAAAATGGTTGTCCGGGTGCCCGGTTTCTCCAGTGGGCAGTTATGCTACTTTCATCCCAAGCGGTTACGGTTTTGCTAAATTGATAGTCTTCTTTACTATTATTCGAGGCGTAATATCCTGCAGCTCTAAAATATTCACTATGCATTTTAACGCCAGCGGGAGGAACTGCCTCATAGGGGGTAAATGTGCCCGGCGCAAAAGCAGAAACACTTGAAGTACGCATGTGTAAGGCGCCAATACTATTTTGATACTTACCTGTCGCGATGGCGGCTCGGCTTGGAGCACAAACTCCTGATGGTGAAAAAACCCTGGTGTAACGAACCCCTTCTCTTGCCAATCGGCTTAGATTCGGAGTATCAACCGTATTATCACCAAAGGGAGGTATTATTGGACTAAGATCTTCTGCGACCAACCAGAGAATATTTGGTTGATCGGGCAATAACGGTTTAGATAAATTCGCCTGCTCTGCCTCATTGGTCACACCATTCCTCGCTTCACAGCTCAACAGAGCGAGACCGAACGTCAATAATATAAATATTTCAGTGAGTAGCTTATAAGAAACCTTCTTCGACAAATCTAAATTCACTTTAGCTCCAATTCAAAACTCTGAATACTTAGTGGAATACATTCTAGTAGAGTATATAATTATCTGGTGGTTGAACCTTCGGTTTCAGTATCGACTAGATATAAACCAGACTCTATAATCCCCACTCATTATTTATCCGTTATAATTTTATTACTAGCGATTTGTATGACGACATATAACGAAATAAGACGCAGTATTTTTCTAATGGCTTTTCTGATGATTTGCCTGCCCTCTTCTGCTGATGCTGCGGAACCCTCACAAGATGTACTGTTTAGAGTTATCAATGAACGGCTTTCTCATATGGAAGCTGTTGCGCTTTTTAAGGCCGCAAATCAATTAGCGATTGAGGACCTGGACCGAGAAAAAATAGTGCTTAGCAATACCCAATTAGCCGCCGCGAACGCCGGCCTCAACCAAGCCTATGTTACTGATTTTTTCCAAGCGCAGATAGATGTCGCGAAAATTATACAATATCGACATCGAGCGAAGTGGCTAACAGAGCCTGTTGAGCTAATTGTGCTGGATCTCAATGAGGTAGTACGCCCACTATTGACTGAATTGGGAGACCAGATAACACTTCTAATAGCGGACACTGTTAATAATCAAGGTGGATTCGCCGAGTCTCAGCGTCAACACTTTTATGATTCGATTACCGTAGAAATGCTCACTGAAATAGAGAAGAAATTACTTTTTAATGCCTTATTAGGGATTAAATAAATGTATGCAGTTAAGCAATGAAGGCATAGACGGTATTCGTAGTGCTCTATTGCTTTATCGACCCAGAAGATGTTATTCCTGACCATATCCTTTACTTTGGTTTTCTTGATGATGCCATGTGCGCTGTGATCGTTATCTAAGAATTAAAGACGCCCTAGAAATTTTGCCAATTCCGCGCCGCTGAAAAGAGTCGCTATCGGGATAAAGGATAGGAACCACACGTAGGCAGAGAAGAATAGATTGCCGATAAACGCGCATGCTGTATTCGCGAATGCAAGAAAGAACGGTACTGTGTTCAGGCTGGCGCATGCGCTCATTCTAGACTTTCTTGATATTATTTAAAGCTAGCTGTCAATTAGGAAAACCTGTGATTAAAATTAGTGCTTCAGTGTTCGTAATTCCTGTTATTTTATGCGGTATTCTCGTCGAGCAAAAACCAACATTCAGCCAAGCAGTGCAATCTCTCGTTCCTATTGATCCCGCCATAGAACAGGCGTTTGAAAATCTCACTTCAGATGAAAATATCCAGGCGGCAATTAAGCTATTAGCTGTATTGGAACCCTCAACAGTTGAAGAACAATTTCGACTTACTGAAATTCCAGCTCCTCCTTTCAAAGAAGAAACTCGAGCCGCCTACTATTTGCAACAAATGCAAAAGCGTGGTCTGGATAATGCTTACATCGATGATGAAGGTAATGCAATTGGCGTAAGAAAAGGCAGTGGTAAAGGCCCTACATTATTAATAGCTGCACATTTGGATACTGTCTTTCCTGAAGGGATTGATACCACGGTGAACTACCGTAACGGTCGGTTTTATGCACCGGGCATCGGTGATGACACACGAGGACTGGCAGTTCTATTAGCGGTAATAGACGTTTTGGAAACTAACGGCGTTCAGACCACAGGCGATATTATGTTCGCCGGTAATGTTGGCGAAGAAGGTAGAGGCGATCTGCGAGGTATTAAAGCAATTTTTCGAGATCATCCTGAGCTCGATGGCTTTGTTTCTGTCGATGGCGTTCGTCTTAGGGGAATTACTACCGGCGGAACTGGAAGTCGGCGCTTCGAATTTCAATTCACGGGACCAGGCGGGCATTCCTTTGGTTCTTTCGGCATGGCGAGTGCTATCCACGCTATGGGTCGTGCGATTACCAAAATCGCCGAATTTGAGACTCCGAGCTATCCCAAAACTACTTTTACTATAGGCACTGTTGAGGGCGGCACGTCGGTAAACTCTATCGCTGCCGACGCCGCTTTTGCCCTTGATATGCGATCTAATGATCCTGAATTATTAGCCCAACTTGAACGCAGGGCAAAAACTGCCGCAAACGAAGCCGTAGCGGAGGAAAACGCCCGTTGGAACAACGGTGAAATTTCGGTTGAGTTTAAACTTATTGGAGATCGTCCAGTAGGTCGCACTCCGACTGAGAGCCCAGTCGTGCAGGTCGCCGCATTGGCTTTTGATGAATTAGGAATCGGATTACAGCAGTTGAGTATCTCAAGTACTGATTCCAATGTGCCCATGTCTCTGGGTATTCCGGCGATAACTATAGCAGGCGGAGGTGAAGGTGGCGGAGCACACTCACCAGATGAGTGGTTTTCACCAATTAACTCGCAAATTGGACCACAGGCTGCCCTCTTGGTGATTTTATCACTAGTTGGTGTCGATGGCGTCAGCCCAGCGCAGCTGATTGAACGAAACTAAAGAAAATATGTCTATTCTTTTAACGAAGCTGCCAATCGTTCGCTAGCATTCACATACCCTTCCATGAATTCATAGACTATTGATTTCGCTGAAAGACTGTCTTTCATCAAACCCACACCCTGCCCCACCCAAGACGTTGCCAGCTGCTCGGCGCCGTCGTGGCCTGCCTCGGCCATTTTGGTTACTTTAGCCAAAGGGATCTCTGTAACCAAAGATTGCAGTGGCATTGGCAACGGCTCTGGCGCGCCCTTAGACTCCCAAGCCTCGGTCCATGGAGAGCGGAGCTGTCGTGAATGCTTGCCTGTTCTCGCTTTAGAACGAATTGTTTCCCGCGATGAAGCTTTTAACATTTTCTGCTTCAAAACTTCTGGCACATCTGATTCGGATGAAGTCAACCACACAGAGCCTGTCCATACACCAGCTGCACCCATGGCCATACATGCGGCCATTTGCCTACCAGTTACAATGCCGCCAGCTGCTAACACTGGCACACCACTGTCTTCCATTACAGAACAAATTTCAGGTATCAGCACCATAGTCGAAACATCGCCGCAATGGCCGCCGGCTTCTGTACCCGAGGCCACCACGATATCAACTCCAGCTTGTACTTGCTTGATGGCATGCTCTTTGGTCCCTATCAACGCTGCCGTGGCCACTCCATGACGGCGCCCCATCTCAATCATGTAGGCAGGTGGTACTCCAAGTGCATTAGCTATAAGTTTTATCGGATGTGAAAATGCTACATCAATTATGTTCCCAGCCTGTCCTTTGGTAAGGAACGCATTCTTTTCATATTCATCGGCATAGACCCCGGTAGAATCAATATCATGCTTCTCCAGGATTGAGCTAGCAAACTGGCGATAATTATCAGGAACTAAGCCTTTAATATCTTCAAAGCTGTCATTTTCCTCTGTAACGGCCATGCTCGTGGGTGCTATGAGATCTACCCCATATGGAGTTCCTGCCAGCTGCTCATCGATCCAAGTCAATTCTATTTCTAATTGCTCAGCAGAAAAGCTTGCTGCTCCAAGAACACCTAAACCACCTGCTTTCGAAACTTCTACGACAACATCTCGACAATGGCTGAAAGCGATTAAAGGAAATTCTATCCCGAGCATGTCACACAATTTTGATTTCATAGTTTCAGTTTTTCTAATAAGTAATGATGAATGGAATTACGTCTCCCTCTTGGCTTTAAAAAAATATCTACTGTTGGTAAAGCCAGTAGAATTCTTTCAAGCTAAACTCACTCGAGCTTTAGCACATCATTCTGCGAACAGGTGACGAGGTGGTAGTTGGAATATGCCCTACGATTTCAATACTAGTTTTTATTGTCTTTCAATCCTGCAATTAATTAAATTTATGTTTCGTTTGCATTTAAGCGGAGAAACTTTAGACAAAAAACCCGCAAAGAGCGGGTTTTAATCATAGCTATTCCGCCCTGATATCGTTTTACATTAATCGCTATTAGCACCTTTTCTAAGATGCCCATAGATAAGCTCTTCGGTAAATTCTACACACTTATATTCGAGTAATTGCATATTCTCATCTAGACGTCGATAAAGAGGGAAACGAACTGTCCAAGACTCTGTGTAAACGTTCGGGTCTACGAGAGTCGCCTCATACATCAAGACATTTGGCCCCATATGTGTGTAGCGCTCAGTTACTCGCAAAGCATCGGTATGATGGTTACCTGCATGATCAAACCAAGTATCAGGAACTTGATCGGCCACATCAATAACCAACGTATCACCTTCAAAATGTCCCCGTGAATGACCCATCCAGCTAAAAATCGGCGCCTCAAAGTCAGGTTGGCTCATATAGACGATTCTGCTGGCACTGGCAAATTCATAGGCAACGACAACATGGTCTGGCGATTGGATAATCTGGAATGGAAACGGCATATAATTAGCGCGCGGAATTCCCGGCATATAGCACTTAACTACCGGGTCATTTTCCAACCAATTTTCTTTGTTGGCTTGCTGTTGAGCTCGTGCCGCAGCAGTGTAGGGAATTTCACCACCAACAACGATGCCCAAACCGGCGGGAATCGCACCGATAGCGCCGTTCTCAACGATTGGCCCAAAATCAGCTGCATGTGGCTCTATATCAAAGTTCGCGCTGCCAATAGCTTGCCAAATTCCCCCAAAATCGGGATTTCCATCGGCAGTTCGAGGGATCGAGCTGTTATCCGCTGCTGTAGCGATATTTATCAGCGATACCGTCAGAAGTAAGATGACTGAAAGGTAGCGAAACAACTGCTTTCGAGTGCTAATCATGATGGTCTCCATTAATTATTTTTATGTTCTGGGTACAATATAACAAATCTTAGGCCTACCTCGCACACCATTTTGTCTTCATCTGGCCCGATCACTTATTGACACTGCTGCTACGCTGGGCACAAACTCATTGCAATCTATCAAGATCCGGCCCTCGAACAGGCTTGAGTTGGAGAAATCATAATGGAAATAAGTAGGCGCAAGCTGATAAAAAAAGCTACAAGCATGGCTGCCGGCACGGTCGCAGCCGGCATTCTTCTACCCCAGACAGTGCTCGCTCAAAACCCCCTAAACATGACTACTATACCTTCTTCTGGTCAGCGTATTCCGAGCGTTGGCATGGGCTGTAGGAATTATCGAGGTCAAACAAATTCCGAAGAAATACCAGTATTCACAGAAACCTTCGCAACCTACCATCGGTTGGGGGGAAAGCTCGTAGACACTTCGCCTAATTACGGTAACTCAGAAACAGTTATTGGCAATATTATGAGGGAGTTGGGGATTAGAAATGACCTATGGGTGGCAACGAAGGTAGATCGCGAAGGCCAGGAGAATGGGATTGAGCGAATGGAAGAATCCTTCGAACTTCTGGGTGGTGACCAGTTTGATTTGATGCAGATTCATAATTTGCGCGGTGTAGATATCCAACTGAACACTATACGGCAATGGAAGGAACAGAATAGGTTTCGCCATATTGGAATCACCACCTCCAACGACCGGCAGTATTCTGCTTTTGAAAATGTCATGCGCGAACAACCACTAGATTTTATTCAAGTCGACTATTCTCTTGGAAATCGCAGTGCCACCGAACGCTTACTACCTTTAGCTCAGGACAAAGGTATCGCCGTTCTTGTTAATCTTCCCTTCGGCCGCGGCAGGCTTTTTAATGCTGTCGGTGATAGAGAATTACCAGATTGGGCAGCTGAAATAGATGCTAGCTCTTGGGCCCAGGTATTTTTAAAATATGTGATGTCACATCCGGCAAATGCTATTCCTATCCCAGGAACCACCAAGCCACATCACGCGGAGGACAATCTAAAAGCTGCCCAAGGCCGACTACCGGATGCCAATCTCCGACAAGAAATGGAACGATTCATCGATCCGTTATTGGATTAGAAGTTTAAATGAATGAATCAATCGATCAAACTAAATCAGGATTAAAAGGATGCTGCTCTGGAAACCTTAGCTCGATTTGAAGAAACCGCATTTAGTATTTGGTTCCGTGAGTCCGGAGCTGCTTTCTTCTCATCCTTAACTTTTCATTCATTAGCAATGGCATTTGTTGTGGGAATTAATGTTGCAGTTGGATTACGACTGGTTGGAGTTGCACCTAAAATTCCACTACAGAGAATAATAAATTTCTATCCCTTACACTGGTACTGTACCATCGCGATCCTAGTGTCGGGTCTCGCCTTACTCGCCGCTTACCCTGCCAAAGCATTGACCAATCCAGTTTTTTATCTCAAGTTAACGGCACTGATCATTGGCCTTGGTCTAAGCAGATATTTTCAAATAAAACTTCAGAAAGAACACTCACCAACCGAATTGAATAAACTAAAATTATTAGGCATCCTATCACTTTTCCTATGGATAGTTACAATCACTTCTGGCAGGTTCCTTGCATATACTCACAATACATTACTAGCTTCTAGGTTCTACTAAAAAATGCTAGAATTACTTTTAAATTTCTCGCAGTCTACCGGCATTTACTGGTTTATGAATTCACCCTGGGGCTGGCCGATAGCGGAATCTATACATTTTTTAGGATTGTGCTTGCTGATCGGGACTGTTGGCGTTTTCGATTTACGCATGCTGGGCATGGCAAATGGCCTCTCCTATGCAGCCTTACATAAGTTAGTCCCATGTGGTGTTGTCGGTTATCTGATGAATGTCACCACCGGAGCCATGTTTCTAACAACATCTCCTGATCAATATCTATTTAACCCGGCATTTCAAACCAAGTTGTTCTTTATGCTTATAGCCGGTCTAAATATGCTGTTGTTCTACTTCACAACAGCTGCAGCTGTTAAAAACTCGCCTGCCATTGCCACCTTACCTGGAAGAGCTCGTGCAATTGCTGCAATCTCATTACTTTGCTGGTGCGGTGTTATTGTTTGTGGACGGCTTATAACCTATTTTCGCCCACCTTATCATTGGTGTTTCTGGTGCTAACGAGAGTGTTTAACTGATGCTTTTGAGGTCTTTCGCTAGCCGGCAGCGTCATGTTTCGATTAGTCTGTTGCTAATATTACTCGCATTTCCAGACGTTTAATTTCGCGCATTATTTCTATTCGAATTGTTTGGAGCCAGTGAATGGTTTTAAGACCAATTATAAGCACTAAGCAAGCAATTACTGCGAACACCCAACTTAAATTTTCCCCCAAATCTATCGCATTGGCATAGCGCTCGAGCACCCCAGTTCGGGCCCTTCGATTTTCTTTGAAAACTGCTCAATGCTGATAACAACTTATTTGCTCGAAACAACTTCCTGCTGACCGTTGAGTTACAAAGTATTATCTAAGAATAACTGTGCGTGCAGATCAATATCCTCAGAGTTTCCCTTGAATACGGCCGGCATCTAATTTAGGCTCACTGCCCTCATGGTTTGCTCCACATAAACTTAATCGTTCAGGCCACTTGTTGCTTTAACCGGTCCTAGCTATGCAAAAAATTTCCAAACTTCATAAGGAATTTACCTTAGGTGGTTTCCACATTCGTGTGAACTTGATTATTGCCGCCTGTGTACTAATGACCGTATTTAGCTTGTCACAATTGGGGCTATGGCAGTTAGGTCGAGCAGCAGAAAAAGTTGAAGCCCAACGAGCTCTCGAACAAGAATTACAAGAAAATGCCGGACCGATAGAAGAGATCCCTGCTGGCCATCTCCATGCTGCAAACCCAGAAATGCGCAATCGGTCTGTTTTGCTAAAAGGTGAGTACCAAAACGATAAAGCTATATTACTTCTCGCTGAATTTTTCGAGGGTCTAATAGGCTATGGAGTGGTTACTCCATTCCGCCTTGCCAGCAATGACCAGCTGGTATTAGTGAACCGTGGTTGGACCACAGGTATTTTACCAGCAAATACTGAACCTGATCTCCGACCCGCTGATGGCCATGTGGAAGTCACTGCACAAGTATTTATTCGGGATCCGAATGCGCGAATACTGTCGAGCCAGATAGATCCTTCTAACTGGCCCTTACGGATGCGGATGCTAGAAGTTGACGTAATTGAGGAAATCCTCGGCGAAGTTATATTCCCATTCGAATTACGCATTATCGATGATCAGCCCGGCACTTTAGTTCGGCATTGGCCAGCCGTTAATCCAGACGTAAATCAAAATTTATCATACGCAGTTCAGTGGTTTAGCTTTAGTTTGATCGTGTTATTCGCGAGCATATTAGCGAGTAGTAATCTTTGGGAGCTCCTGCGGGGCCCGAAACGCTAAAAGGCAGTTCGATGGCGAGTTAAGCAAGAATGCATGAATTTTAAGATTCAGTTATTAGATTATTAAGAAATGGCCGACTTAAACCTATAAGAGACTGATTTTTACAGTGAAATTTGTCGATCCATCGTTCAAAAGCGACTTAATTAATGCTATTCTTCACAGCTAATCATAGCCGTCTAACTTTGCAACGGAGACTTACTTACCGTGCAAATACAAAGACGAGGAATAAGATGTCCCTTGGAAGTATTACTAAATAATACCTCCCATGGAATCGCCCATTAATCCGCTCTTGGATTAAAGAACATGAGCTATTAGGAGTAGCAATATTATGCGAATTATTTCTGCGAAGACCCTACTGAACAGCGTAGCATTTACTGCCACACTCATTGTTCCCAGCCTTGTCATGGCGCAATCATCTGAAGTGACGTTCCACAAAGACATCGAGCCAATCCTCCAGCGCAGCTGTCAAAATTGCCATCGCGATGGCGGCGTAGGTCCAATGCCGCTCGTATCCTATGACCAAGTAGCTCCGTTTGCCGGACTGATTGAATATAAGACTGGCCTAAGGGATCGTGCAGGCGCGATGCCTCCTTGGTATGTGGAAAAAGATATTGGAATTCAAGCCTATAAAGATGACCCATCCCTAAGCGATACGGAAATTGCGGCTATTTCTACTTGGGCTCGCAGTGGTACACCTAAGGGTGATGAATCTGATGCACCCACTCCTTTAGTTTTTGATGACTCACTCAAGTGGAATGCAGGCCAGCCTGATTTAGTGGTCAAAATGAATGACGTTACTAAATTAGCGGGCACTCCTGATTGGTGGGGTGAGATCGATTACATTCCAACTGGACTGGAAGAAGATCGTTATGTGAAATCTGTGGAAGTTGTTGAAGTGAACGATGTCGACTTCCAAGCTGGAACAGGTCGCGAAACAGTCGGTGGCCGATATATTTTCCACCATATGATTTGGGGTACCGCTCAGGTTGACGAAAATGGCGAAAGAGAAGGCAGCTTTTCTATCCCTTGGCCAGTGCACGAAGTAGGTCGTAATGCCGATATTTTCGACCAAAACGCAGGGCGTTTGCTGAAAGCTGGATCCTTCATTGTTTCAGATTCGGTTCACCTACACTCAAACGGCAGAGACACAACTGGTCATTTAGAAGTTGGATTTACATTCCATCCGAAGGGTTATGAGCCAGAATATCAAGCCGCTTTTATCGGTCTAGGCAATGGCGTTGATATCAGCATTGCTGGTAATGAGAAAGATCAAGAACTGCATGCTTACACTGTGTTGAATCAGCATACTAAGATCATTACTTTCGAACCCCATCTGCATGCTCCAGGTGAGCGCATGTGTCTAGAAGCGATTTGGGGCTATACAGTGGAAACTCTTTCCTGCGTAGGCTATGACCACAACTGGGTTCGCGGCTATCCTTACACAGAAGATGCAGCACCACTGTTACCTAAAGGCACGATCTTGCATATTGTCGGCTATATGAACAACACTGAAACTAACCCAAATGTTCCAGATCCGCGCAACTGGCAAGGTTCTGGTAACCGGTCAGTAACCAATATGTTTATCGATCTCGGGATTCGGGTAACTATGAATGACGAGCAATTCTTCGAAGCAATGGAAGATCGGAGAAATTCTCTCAACCTTGGCCCGAATGATCACGTAATTGGCTGCCCGCTTTGCCTTGCTCCTCTCGTGGCTCCTATTGCCGAGGAAGAAGAGGCAGCTGAAGTCGCAGCTAACTAAGTCGAATTATTTAGTTAGAGGAAGCGATTAAATTCATGAAATACAAAGCTGGTGAATCTAGCAGCAGAGCTGAATTCCGCTCTTTGCTACTAGCTGTTTTTTTATTAGTCTTCCCTTCCCTTGCTCTTGCTGATACCTATCAGCAAGGCAGGCATGTCGAACCAGCCTACGAAGGCTGGCGGCCAAATCCCGACGGCACGTTTAGCTTCATGTTTGGCTATATGAATGAAAATTGGTCGGAAGAGCCAGATGCAGCAATCGGTGATAATAATTCATTCTCACCCGGTGATGCTGATCGAGGCCAACCTACCCATTTCTTACCACGACGTAACCGTTTCAATTTCGAGGTCATTGTTCCTTCAGATTGGGGCGATCGAGAACTTGTGTGGACTCTGAATATCAACGGCGTTGAACGCAAGGCCTACGCCACACTTAAAGAGGATTACTTAGTTGATAATATGGTTATAGCTTCCGAGACCGGCTCACTAGGACCAGGAACCAGCAGCCCTGAATCTAGAGCTAATATTCCCCCGATAGCGACTATCCAAGGGGACAATATTCGCTCTACTAGAGTCGGTGAAGCAGTAATTCTTAGCACGCAAGTGATTGATGACGGTTTACCAGTAACACGCCGAGATCAAACTATTACTGAAGATGCACTGCGACGTCGTATGATGCGCCCGCCTAGTAAATTAACAGTGCAAAAAATCAATGGATTGTTCTTGGCTTGGAATGTTTATCGTGGTGAAGGCAAGGTAACTTTCGATCCCCCAATGCCTAAACCCTGGGAAGATACAAGAACCGCAGCAAACTCCCCTTGGGGCGCTTTGTGGCTACCACCTGAAATTCCTGAAGACGGCATCTATGAAGTTACTGCAACATTTGATGAACCGGGAACCTACATACTCTGGACCCGAGCTGATGATGGTGGTCTGTATCACGATGATTACATTACGGTGAATGTTACTGAGTAAAAAAAGGCATAAGAAAGGAATAGGAAAAGGACAGCAATGCTGTCCTTTTCCTATTGTGCTATCACTTTCCTGGGCAATGCTACCTTAACCAGAATTAGCTTTCAGAGGCCCATTTGCTTACTCAGTTTAAAAGCCAATCTAAGTAACATAGAATGTCAATTAATAGTTTGATTCTGATCAGTTATAGAGTTAATTAGAACTACTAAGATTGAATGCCTCTATTATAAATTTGAGAACAGAATTGGAGTAATCAGTGATCAATTTAGCTAGCAAGCAGCACAACCTAATTATCCTCTGCCTCCTCTTCTGCGGCTTGGGCGCTTTCCAAAACAGTTATGCCCAACCGGCCTATAGAAGTGGTGCTGTAGTCGAACCCGGCTACGAAGGTTGGAGGCCGAATGATGATGGTAGCTTCAGTTTTATTTTCGGCTACATGAATGAAAATTGGGAAGAGCAACCAGATATCCCCGTTGGAGATAATAATTATTTCAGCCCCGGAGATGCAGATCGAGGCCAGCCAACCTATTTTCAACCCCGACGTAATCGATTTACTTTTGAAGTAGTTGTACCCTCAGATTGGGGTGACCGTGAATTAGTTTGGACACTCAATCACAACGGGATAGAACGGCGCGCCTATGCAACACTGGCAACGGATTACCTAGTCGACAATATGGTTATCGCCTCTGAAACAGGCTCTTTAGGTGCGGGGACAAGCAGCCCGGAATCCCGGTCTAATAACCCCCCTGTATTAACAATTCAAGGGGACACCGGCACCAGCAATCAAGTTCGCAATCTCCCCCTAGGAGACGGATTAGAGCTGGTCTCGCTGCTTGAAGATGACGGTTTACCTGCACCGAGAAGAGCAACACTTACAAGAACGGCCTCTACCTTCAAAGAGCAAATGATGCGTCCGCCGAGGCGTGTAACCGTGGGGAAAACTAATGGTCTATTCCTTTCTTGGCATAAGTATCGAGGTCCCGGTAATGTGGATTTCGACCCACCGCAAGTGAAATCCTGGGAAGATACCCGCACTTCTGCTAATTCGCCCTGGGGGCCACTGTGGGTACCTCCATCACTACCGGACGACGGGCTACATAAAGTTATGGTTAGTTTTGATGCCCCTGGCATTTATATATTGCGCGCAAGAGCAGATGATGGTGGCCTTTTTCATGACCAATATGTAACAGTTAACGTTGAACCTTGATAGTCAAAACTGATTCAGCGGAAGGCTAGTTTGGCACTGAGTCAACATCGAGTTCGATAGTGAACGGGGGATCAAAACTAGGCGGGTCTTGATTTATAATTATTTGCGTTCGAGGTGGGGTTACAAAACGAGTGGTAGGGTCACCATCTCCGGTTCGCTGGTCCAGTAAAATGTCCTCTTCTTCCTTCGTCAGAGAAGGACGCTTCGCGCCAGGACCGAAGGCAAAACTAAAACTTCCCCGAATCAAACGTTCATTAATCCCTAGAATAGCCCAATCAGCGGTATAGTAGATTGCGGATTCTAAGCTCGGTAATTCCCAACTAAAATTACTACGAGCTAAAGGATTGTAGCGAAATCGAATATCTACCCAACCTCTTTCCTCATTTCTTAAGGTTAATTTGACCAACCTAACTCGCTGTGGAAAATCCAGGCTGATCTTCTCGGGCGCCGTTCTTAAAACGGCATCGTTCAAAGGTGAAGTTTCAGTTTTTTCTACAATTCCTGTAGTATCCGGCGCTTGATTAAACGCCGACGGGCTCAAGGCCTGAGCCAAGCATTGACTGCTCAGACAGAGTACTGAACTATGCAGGAATAATTTTAGGCTACAAACTAACTTCACAATGTTCTACCACTCACAGAATAACCACCATTGTACAAAACCGAAAGCTGGGATGCAGTTATTGGTGGCGAAGAATAGCATAACCCTTAGGGTATTGGGCAATGAAGGCCCTTAAAGACAGGCAAAAGCACAGGCGAATTATGCTGGAATCAGACATTAAAAAAATTTTAGAAACTCTTGAAGAGGATTCCACTCATACTGCTAATTTTAGCGAGCAATGGTCACAGGGGCGCTCAGCATTTGGTGGCATCGCAGCCGCCTTTGCGACTACCGCTATGCGAAAGATGTTAGGCTCACCACAACAAATCAGGTCATTAATGGTTTCCTTTATCGCCCCTTTGCCTCCCGGCAAATTCACTGTCGATCCACAAATTATACGCCAAGGTCGAAATGTGACTCAGACCAGTGCCAATGTTTTATCGAATGGGAACATTTGCTTGCAAGCTCTAGCAGCATTCGGTAATTCAAGAGAAGGCCTATTGGTGCCAGCGGATAAAAATTTCAATCCGACGCCTCGAGAAAAAGGTATATCATTCGAATCACAAGCAAAGAGAATGCCCTCCTTCCTCAAATTTTTTGAAGGAAGTTGGGTAGACGGTGGGCGGCCGTTCGCAGGAAAACTGAATCGTAAGCTAAATATGTGGGTTAAGCACCGCGCCGATCTCAGCCATTTTTCTACGGAGGAAATTGTCACCTTGGCAGACATTCCACCGCCAGTAATCTTAACTCATTTTGATACCCCGCCCGTGCCATCTGCCTCACTCAGTTGGTCACTGGAATTTGTCGAAGCACCAGAATCCATAGAGACTGAATGGTTTTATTTAGAATTTACGTTAGAGTCTGCAGCTAATGGCTATACCCAGCAATCGGGTAAGATATTCGATGAGAACGGCCGTCTGTGTGCGCTGACCCGGCAGTGTATGGTCTATTTCACCTAACTGACAACAGCCATTCGTTAGTTCGCTGTAATATTTCTCACAAACAACTAAGATTTTTGATAAAATCCCCATGCGCACCAATCAAGGAGCTTCATTTGAAGCCTAGAAATAGCCTAGTTCAATTATCTTGGAAGATCTCCATATCAGCGCTACTGACTTTGGGCTTCCTGAATACATCATTAGCTCAACATGGCCATGGCGTACTTACGCCTGGTGTGACTTTCCCTCAGGATGATTCAGTTCTCACTGAACCACCAAAGATGATAACTATGAGTTTCAGAGTAGATGTGCGACTACTTAAACTTGCCCTTTATACAGCTGACGATAGCTGGATTAATATTGGCTTCCAATATGATCCGTCGCGTATGAATCACAATTTTGTATTGCCCATACCAATAGAACTACCACAATCTGAATATTATATTGCCCGCTGGTCCGTTACAGATGATAGGCGAGGATTGGTGAACGGTGAATTCAAATTCGCATTTGGTAACGACGCAATCCCGCCCTCAGAAACCATAGAATCGAAAATAAGCACCTTGGAAGAAAATCTACCTTCTACTGGTTCCTATCGAACTGGCACTAGTCTATAAAATGCAGCTACAACCTAATGAGATCAAACCAGAACTCCTAGCGAAATTTAAAACCTTTCTCCACTAGGAATTTCTTCATATGGGGCCGTGACTTTTCCGATAACAAAGTCGAAACTTGCTCCGACCAGGTGATGCCATGCCCTCCACCAGTTCGAGTACGATAGTACTCACTAATTAAATCATCATACTCAGCGATTGCCTCTGGATCACCTTCCTCATTGTAGACTTCTTGTTTGAGAATAACTGATCTCGGTAACCGGGGCTTAATTTCAGGATCTTGATCTGGATAACCAAGGCACAATCCAAATACCGGATAAACTCCCTTTGGTAATTCCAGTAGTTCCGAAACTGGGCCTGGATTATTTCTAATTCCACCTATGTAGCAGATACCAAGACCTACTGACTCAGCAGCGGTCACCAAGCTTTGTGCCATCAACGCCACGTCTACGGTCGCAATGATAAAATGCTCTGTGAAGTCGCCTTCGAATGGTTTCTCGTAAGCCTCACAATAGTTTCCCGCACGCTTTAGGTCTGCGCAAAAAATCATGAATTCGGCTGCTGTTTCCACATAAGGTTGATTGCCGGCAAACTCAGCTATTTCACGGCGTTTTCTAGGATCGGTAATGCGAACAATAGTTGAACCTTGCAAAAAACTCGAAGTTGCTGCGGCCTGACCCGCATCGATTAATATGTCGAACAATTCAGGTTCAATTTTTTGACCTGTAAACTTGCGAATACTTTTGTGGGACTTCAGTAAGTCAATTACTGAGCTCATATCTAATTCCTAATATTGAGTAAGCTAATAAAAAGTTAAGTGTTTATAGCAATAATTAAAATTGATCGCCAAAAAGTATTTGAATATGAAATACCTGTTAATGTGAAGCTGACAGATGGGGGGTTTTTAGAGTGAATTAGTCAAGTTATCTAGAAATGCAGGAACAACATCATTAGCCAAATTCGACTCTGCATTGAACAACAACACCATACCGATATTTGCCTCTGGCACAAATGTCATTTCTGATCGATAGCCGCGCACCCCTCCGCCATGATGCATTGCTCTTATGCCACGATAATCCAATACCCGCCAGCCTATCGCATAATAGGCTTTTTCCAAACCTGTCCAGCGATTAAAATAATTTCCATAGTCAGTAGAAATTAGCGGCTCATGCATTTCTGACAAAAAATTATCACCCAACACTTGAGGAAATGCACCGAGATTAGCCCTCAACCACATTGTCATATCAAAAATACTAGCATTGATACCCGAGGCTGGAGCTACGGAATAGTATGCTGGATTAGTTGAAGTTGTTCGCCACGAGCCACGCACCATTCGATGTGGCGATGTCGCATCAGGATTGTTTATGTACGGTTCCATACCAACTGAAGCCGTTAGCATTCCCAGTGGTTTAAATATTTGCTCCTCAATGTACTTTTCATAACTGCCACCGGTTCGCTCTTCTATCACGTCAGCAATTAGAGAGAACACGACATTTTGGTAACCGTAGCATTCACCCGGAGAGCAAACTGTAGGAATTTCATCGAACTTCGGCTTTATCTTGTCATAGGGAACTCCATCATCAAGCATATTTGAATAGGAGTGCGGCATAAGCCCTGTTGAGTGACTTACAACATGTTTCAGTGTAATAGACCTGGAGGAGTTGGCAGTTCCAATCTTCATGCTCGGAAACAGATCAGAAATTCTGGCATCCCAGCTTTGTAAATTTTGATTAACCAATAGGGCGGCTGCTGTACCCGCAAAAGTTTTTGACATGGAAGCAATTCGGAAGATCGAATCAGTATTAATAGAGTCTCTTCCTTCTACGTTCCTGACACCCCATGATTGCAAATGAATAATACCTTCACGGGAAACAATCGCCAATGCAACTCCAGGTATGCTTTTTTCACCTGATGCTTGCTCTAACCAATCAATAAATGGAGAGGAATCATAATTAAATGATGTGTCAGAAAATCTTTCATCTGCCTGAACTCGGAGAGGTTGAAGTGTCGCTGCCATTAGGAATAATATCAGTGATAGTAATAAATCCTGAAAGCAAGAGGGACGACGCGATAAGCCACTGTGATTTTGATGAAAAATTGGCAATAGATTCCCTATTAAGTTTATGAGGTTCGAACAATGTCTAACCTCACTTTCGATGCCACGAGGACGAAAATAACACGGTGCGCCTTCTTTAAGAAACACCACGTCGATTAAGTTCCCATGCAATGTTGGCAAAAAAAGACAGGCTAATATAGTAAGTCGGCCAAGGGGGGGTACTTTTTAGTGCATTATTGAATCGCACACATCGATTCGTGAGACGCGAATTAAGGAACAAATATAAGCAACTGTCCTAGGGATCAATATTGGTTATTATCACTCCTACATAGGACCTGCCGGACCAACTATTGTTGAAAAATAACTGGTCACCAATAAAATCACACTAGCTACTAGCATTTCCCAGCGGATCGAGCTTGCCAACTTCCTGCTATCAGTTTCAGTTGCTATAACAGGCACGAATATCAGCTTGTTGGCAGCCGCTATGCTTACGAGTATGACTACAAGGCTTAGCTTGCTCAGGAATGCCCTGCCATACGGGGAAGTGAAAAGCTCGCTTGGAGATTCAAGTAATTCAAGAATCATTATCAGCCCTGATATACCAAGTAAAATCAAGATACCAATCGCATAATTGCCAAATCGTTTCATGCACAATTGCAAGAATTTCATATCTCTGGACTCAGTCATTTTATAAAGTGGGTAGAGTGAACCAATCCAAAGAGCGAAAACCGTCACATGAATAACTATGCCAATCTGTGGCACTATCGATAACACTGAGACATGCCCAGCAAGGCGAAAGCTAGAAGAAATAACCAATAAAGCGAAGAAATGAATAGCTATGAGTGCCCGATAAAAATTTTGATCGAGCGCTCGGGTTGAATGAGCTATTCGACGAAAGAAAAATAGACAAGACAGTAATACAATTACAAATCCTGTTAAGCGATAAAACGTAACAGCTCCGAGTTGGACACCTAACAGAAGCGATCCCATCCCCCAATCAAACATTCCAACAAGACCATTGTCGTTGATCAAGCCGATCTGAATCAGAAAGTTTGCCACTACTCCCTGAAAACCTATCAAGGACCCAATAAAAATATAACTTAGGTTTCTATGAAGAGTCGCCTTGCTATGGTCAGAAAACTGCCATAGACAGTAACTACCTCCAGCAACACTGGCGACCCCAATATAAACCAAGAACTTACATACTAGACTGGCGAGTTCCCAACTAGTTGGGATTGAAGACATCACTATTGTTATATCAACCTACTGTGACGTTTTTGATGATAACCATCAGAGCAATTTTTGCTCTGATGGCCAAGGTGATCTTATGGAGCATTTGGGTCAACAGTGAAGGAGTATGAGTTAGTCACAGTATGTCCGTCGGCACCGATGACTGCCCAATTTACAGTGAAAGCACCAGGATGCATTCCAGGTGTTTCCAGTCGAAAATTAGCCATTGCCTCATCGTTGGCTTCAAAACTAGTCGGCATTTCATGTCCAACTCCCATCAATTCCAACTTAATCAGCCGAACTGGGCCATTAAAGAGTAAGTCGATGTGCGCAGGAGCCACTTTAACTGCAGTCCCATCTGCTGGAACTGCTTCCTTTAGGGCCGTATGAGCTAGAACAGACACGGTAAAAAGCAAAGCTAATGACGTTGCTAGTATGGCTCGTATTGGCGTGGATATTCTCATTGGGAAACCTTGAATTCAGTAGATTCATTGAAGTCTAGGCCACTGGCCATTCAACAGGAAGCACCTGATATGCGGCATATTGTCGCAGAAGCCCTATTTTCGCTTCCAAACATGATTTAGAGGTGACAGGTTAATTTCATCAAAGACCATCTGAGGTCGCGAATGCAGCACTGTCAGTAAAATTTCCGCAATATCCAAGGCTTCAATTGCGTTTTCGCTGTCAGCGCCGGGTTCAAAATGCAACTCGTCGAAAAAAGGCGTTCTCACAGCCCCTGGATTAATTAGAGTAACTCTAACTCTCGATTTTCCGCACTCCTCGCGCAGAGATTGCGCAAATCCCCGAACCGCAAACTTACTAGCACAATAGATACTGCCCTGACGGGCGCCTTTTAAAGCCGCTTCAGAACCAGTAAAAATTATATCCGCCTCACCCTGCTGCTTAAGCGCTGGCAAAAACGCTTTCGTGATTATCGCGTGGCTCATAAAATTTATATCCATAACCATGCGCATATCAGCGACAGATAACTGTTCAAGAAATGCCATCTTCCCCAGACCTGCATTATTTACCAAAGCCTTGATAGGTTTGTTGATTGACTTGAGAATGTCAGTACTTGCTTGAGCCAAGTTATCTAGGACCGAGACATCTAGCTCCTCGATCCGCAAACGATCGTGCTCGACCTTAAAGGAGCGAAAGTCTTTCGCGATAGCAATCACGTCATAACCGTCAACCAGCAAAGCCTCAGTCATGGCTAAACCTATTCCTGACGAAGCTCCCGTAACAATAACCACCTTATTTTTAATACTTTGGTCTTTTTCCATATTTGAGCCTAAACCTTATGCACACCGATAATATTGTTTGGAAGAAACGAATTCGAATAATTCTTCCTCTAAAGCTCGAAGACACTTTTCTTCTGCGTCATCCATGAGCGAAATCAAGCCATTAGATTTAACAGTATCTCGCGCCAATAGAGGCTCGTCAGGATACAACTTTACGATTCTCTTATGAAAGTCTGCAGGCATTCTAAACATTCCAGTACTAACAGAGTGAATCATGCCTCCGTCAAGACAAGTAAACACTTCTTCGAATAACATTTTGTATCGTTCCAAGTAAAACTCATCAAATATTAGAGGTTCGAATCGCAGTGCAACAGGCCAACCTACCTCCTGTAATTTCTTTAACGACTCCAAGCGCTTAGCGATTGATGGCACTTTATGCTCCCATCTATCGCTCGATTGCTGATCGGTAAAGCTCATAGCAACTACGCAATTTGCAAGCGGCTCTGTCTCTAATAATTTTCTGATCTGAGTGCTTTTCGAACGAATCTCCAATGTGGCTGTGGGAAGATCTTCTAGCAATGACAAAATATATTCACAAAAATTACTTACTGGCTCCAAGGCCAAACTATCGCAGTCATAGCCGCTATAGAAGACCGCCCTGCTTTCACTTTCAGCGACAGTTGCAGTTATAGCAGCACCAAAATCCTCATAGTTCGTGAACAATACGTAGTTTGCTGAACGATACATACCCTGCAAGAAACAATAGCGGCAATCATAAATGCAGTTCATCATATGGGAAAAGTAGTAGCTTCGATCCTTATTGAAACCATAACCCTCTGGTGCTGGTAACACTATGTTTCCATATTTCTTTGCCAGTATCAGAGCAGGAGCTTTTTTCTGTAAGCGAAAATTTTGCCCCGAACGGTTAAATACCTGACCATAACGTTCACAAGAAATTTGAGGCACATCTGGAAATCGCTCCAGCAATTGCAGTACCCGGTCGCTACCAGCTACTTCTTCTTCTATATAAATCGCTGAAAACATCAAATCATTCTACTCATCACTCAGTCTCTGGAGGAGCGCAATCCTGCTTCAAGGCCAATTACTAATTCTCTGGCATTGGAAAATTTTTGGGAACATACCGAAGTCAATTCATGCTTCTTTGAAAGAGCGTAATATCTTTGGCACAGACGCAAGATTTGCTGTTGATGTGAAACACTTAAAGAATAATTTCTCTGCAACTCTTTGAATTCCTTAGGCAGGGCATAAGCTCTATCAAATTCATCAGCCAATTTGAGTAACTGCTTAAGCAATTTTGCTATGCTCTCGCCATGACTTGCGATCAGTGCAAACACGCTTTCAGGTTTAAATCGATGAATGGGTGTAGCAAGATTATCTGAGATAATTTTGAAACATTGAATAAATTCTGAAGAAGAATATTCGGACGCCCCCCGATAAAAGGCCGCAGCTTCCATATCGTATACTGCCAATCTTAGATACACCGTTTCAGGCTTGTCAACGGTACATACTTCACTTGTTTCAAATCCTTCTATCAGCATACCGGGGTAGCAGCATTCCCCCGTTTCTTGATCGACTATCTTGTGAGCGAGGTACCCGCTACCCAGTTCAGCAATCCTATGTCCAGCTATCCCTATATTTAGCCAAATTGCAGCTAGCCCCGGCTCAAGCCCTAAATACTCTAATTGCCAGCGATAAAGGGTCTGAACCCCTTGAGTCATTGCAGATTTTCCCATGCCAGTAACTAACAACACGACGCCGTCGTCATTCATATAGGTTTGCTCAAGGCCAGGGATTGGAGACTCGCCTTTTGAAAACACCTTTAGCAACCCAAACTGCTTTATCAATGGCTTGGCTTCAAGTGAGTGAGCTACGAGAATATTGATCTTTTGTTTGCGCATTATCTACAAAATATATTTAGAAACATGGGTAATTTATTCTCGATTTCAATATTGTTAATGGGATTGCATCGCTTGTTTTTTAAAAAACTACTAAGCAAACTATGAATCGAAGGAGTATGTGTCAATCACGGCGACGAATTGCTCAGCCAGATCTAAATTATTTCTCTTCAATGCGCCACTTATTAAGATTAAACATTTTTCTTTGAGAGCACTGATAGCTAATGTGCGTTGCTGGTCGTTTAGTACCGAACTATTGAGCAGATTTTCTAAAGCTACTACACGAAACCTATCCATGCCCCAGTGTTCTTTTGAAAGTTGATCGTCATGACCTCCGTGTTTTTCCAGCAAGGGCTTATCAACATAGAGCACGGGGTAATGACAGCATATTCGCAACCAGAGATCATAATCTTCACATACAGGTAATGATTCGTCGAAAACCCCGACCTCATCAAACAATGTTCGTTCTATGATAACTGCTGAAGGGGATATCAGACAAAGAGGCAGACAGCGCTCAAAAATTTCCCCACCAAATTTTCGATGCTTTTTCATCGGGTTTACCCGCCGGCCATTTCTGATCCAAATTTCATCAGAGTGTATTAGGCGGAAATTCGGCGCGACTTCGAAAGCTGCTCGTTGCTCTTCAAGTTTTTCATCTAGCCAAACATCATCAGAATCTAGAAACGCCACCCATTCGGCAGATGTTTCTATTAGACCTCGGTTGCGCGCTGAACTCACTCCCGCATTTTCCTGGTAGACATACTTAACTTCGGGAAAGGTTGAGCTAATAAAGTCTCGGGTTCCATCGCATGAGCCATCATCGACTACGCAGATCTCTTCTGCTGGGAATGATTGTCTCAACACAGACTCAATCGCTCTGCCAATCACATTACAGCGATTGTAAGTAGGGATAATTACAGCAACAGAATATTTCACGAGCAAGTTACCTTAAATGGCTATGACTTAACTTCTCGATCTAGAAAATGGATCGGACTCTTGGTGATTTAAGAATGTAAAAATGGGAACCGAGGTCCCCATTTAATTGTAGCGGTTTTAGTCCTCTATCAGTCGTACTTAGCCAATTCCTTTCTCGCAATAACACGCCGGTGAACCTCATCGGGCCCATCAGCCAAACGTAGAGTTCGCTGGCTTGTCCATAGTGCTGCCAAAGGAAAATCTTGTGATACTCCAGCTGCACCATGCATCTGAATAGCTCTATCTATAACTCGTAATGCCATATTAGGAACGGCAACCTTAATTTGGGAAATCGCATCCCTAGCAGCCTTATTTCCGATTGAGTCCATTAGCCATGCTGTTTTGTAAGTTAATAGACGACACATCTCAATTTCAATTCGACTATCAGCAATAATGTCGTAGTTGCCACCGAGCTCTGCCAAAGGTTTACCAAAAGCTTCGCGGCTTACAGCACGTTTACACATAAGATCTAAGGCTTTTTCAGCTGCGCCGATTGAGCGCATACAGTGGTGAATGCGGCCAGGTCCAAGACGACCCTGAGAGATTTCGAAACCACGCCCTCGACCAAGAATAATATTGCTTTCAGGCACCCGTACATTATGGAATTTTATGTGCATGTGGCCGTGAGGAGCATCATCCCTACCGAATACTTGCATAGGTCGAACTACTTCCACGCCTTCTGCGTTCATAGGTACTAATATTTGCGATTGTCTATTGTGCTTCGGGGCATCGGGGTCGGTTACAACCATAGTGATCATAATTTTACAACGCGAATCTCCGGCGCCAGATATATAAAATTTCTCACCGCTAATAACCCACTCATCTCCTTCCAAAACAGCCCTAGTGGAAATATTAGTTGCATCAGAAGAAGCAATACCTGGCTCCGTCATCGCAAAAGCGGAACGAATTTTTCCTTCTAAGAGAGGTTCAAGCCACTGTTTCTTTTGCTCTTCAGAACCATAACGCTCCAATACTTCCATATTACCGGTATCAGGTGCGCTGCAATTAAAGGACTCAGAAGCCAGACGGCTTCTACCCATGATTTCTGCAAGATGCGCATATTGAAGATTAGATATGCCAGCACCGCCTTGGCTTTCGGGTAAAAAGAAATTCCATAAGCCAAGCTTTTTGGCCTCATCTTTTAGTTCAGCTAAAATCTCTTCCTGCCGCGAGGTGTGAGACCAGCGATCACCGACTCCTATCTCATGGTGATACTCTTGCTCAATTGGCTCTACTTTTTCTTCTATGAACTTGCGAATTTTTTCTCTAACTTCTACTAAATCTTCTGATAAACCCAAATCCATCATTTCACTATTTTCCTCTATAAATACTTAACTAATATAAAATCTAAACCGCTTTTATCCGGCTATTGTACCACCCCCATCGATGACAATCGTTTGACCTGTGGTAAAAGAACCAGAATCAGAAGCTAGGAATACCGCAGCCCCAGCGATTTCGTCTGGCTCACCGATCCTACGCAGGGGATACTTAGACACAGTTGCTTCGTATATTTCTGGATTTTCCCACAGCGCTTTGGCGAAATCCGTTCTTACTAGACCTGGCGCAATGCAATTCACTCTTACATTTCTCGGCCCCCATTCGACTGCCAAGTTACGCGCCATTTGCATGTCTGCAGCCTTTGATATGGCATAGGCGCCCAGAGCATTACTACCCTTTAAGCCACCGATAGAAGAGATTATCACTACCGCACCTCCACCTTTCTCAGCCATTCTAGGAATAGCCAGCTGGCAAAGCCGGTGAACGCTACCTATATTGGCATGCATTATCTTATCAAATGCTGAATCTGGTATTTCCTGAGAGCTGCCAAAAAAAGGATTAATCGCTGCATTACACACTAGAATATCGATAGAGCCCAATTCTGACTGTGTTTTGGTAACTAGGTTCTGCAATTGCTCTTGGTAGTTGATGTTGCAAGATATAGCAATGGCTTTACCTCCCTGCACAATAATACCTGCAGCTACTTCATCACAGGCATCTTGGTTTCGACTAGAAATTACAACTATTGCCCCTTGCTCAGCCATTCGTTCGGCAATTGCCTTGCCAATGCCCTTTGTCGATCCTGTAATCAGGGCAATTTTTCCCTCCAAGTTAAATAGACTCATTTCTTCTCCAGCATTGATCTGCTAATAAATGACTTCACAAATTGTAGGCCGACCTTGTTAAATCGTCGAACAGTTCATGAAGTGGGAAACTAAGCTAACAATTCACTCGCCGAAGAACAAGAAAATTAGCCTGCTCATGGAAAGGTTGTCTTACTCGGTCCAGGGACGCCTTCCTTTAGAAATGCTCGTGCCGCCATCCACGGGTATCACCGCGCCGTTAGTATAGGCTCCGGCTCGAGAAGCCAGATATACCACAATACCAACTAATTCCTCAGGCCGGCCAATCCGATGCAGTGGACAATCATCTTCAATGTCAGTAATAAAATGTTCAAAAACATAGTCAGTCATCCGTGATTCGAAGAAACCGGGAGCCACTGCGTTCACAGTGATTTTCTTAGGTGCCAAATCTATCGCTAAGGCCTTAGTAAGGTGATGCAAGGCTGCCTTGCTAGCGGAATAAGCAAATGTTGGTACCCTCTGGACAATAGGCACATGAATACCGTCCATGGATCCGATGTTGATAATTCGCCCAGGGTCATCGTCGGTAGCTGATTTTTCAAGCTGCGGAATCAGGTCTCGGGTTAAAGAGAAAACTGCATTAAGATTGGTACTAATTACTTTTTCAAAACCATCGTCTGGATAATCCTCTAACTTAGCTCCCCAATTTCCACCCGCATTGTTAATGAGGATAGAAAAACCATCGAAACAATCATCGACAGCGGCCACAATTTTAACTCTATCTTCACTTTTAGTAACATCTGCAGCTACGGCAAAGCAATCTCCATATTTCTCAAGCTCAATTAGCGCCATGTCACATTTTTTTTGTTTGCGAGAAGCAATAAGAACTCTTGCACCATTTTGTAAAAGACCTTTCGCCATAATCAATCCTAATCCACTGGATCCACCAGTAATTAGAGCAGTTTTACCATTCAAATCGAAAAGTCTATTTAAATTAAATTCATCCATCTTATTAGCGCTCTCGAGGTCTGCACTTACTAGTCAATTATCTTAACTAATTGCTTACCAAAGTTTTTGCCTTTTAACATACCACGAAAAAGATCAGGTGCATTTTCCAGTCCCTCACCAACACATTCTTTATATCTAAGCTGCCCTGATTTAATCCAGCCACCAAGTATTTCTGTAGCTTCATTCCAGTTATCTCGCCATTCCGTAACCACGAAAAAACGATGCTCTGGTATTGAATCTAAAGCTTTGAGAATATGAAATGGTGTTTCCGCTTTGGTGATGTCTTCATCATTGTAATTTGAGATATAACCACAGATAGGAACACGAGCTCCCTTATTCAACAACGGAGCAACGGCTTTTGTTACCGCTCCCCCAACATTCTCAAAATAAATATCCACGCCATCGGGGCATGCTTTAGTCAGAGCTTGCTCAAAGCCTTCCGCTTTGTAATCAATACAAGCATCGAAGCCGAGCTCATCCACAACATATTGACATTTCTCCGGTCCACCAGCTACTCCGACCGCACGCAAGCCTTTAATTTTTGCAATTTGGCCCACAGCAGAACCAACTGCGCCGGAAGCAGCAGCGACAACCAAAGTCTCGCCAGGCTGCGGCTTCCCTACTTCAGTCAAGCCAAAATAGGCAGTGCGACCTGGCATTCCGACTACCCCTAGATGTGCTGATAGGGTTCCGTTATCTATATTAACTTTCATAATTCGAGGATCATCAGCATTAGCCACAATATGTGTCTGCCATCCCATGTGAGCGGCCACTGTATCTCCCTCCGCAAACTTATCAGAATTAGACTTTAATACGAAACCTGAAGACTCACCTGTCATCACATCACCTACTTCCAGTGCAGAAGTATAAGATTTCACATCATTCATTCTTCCTCGCATATAAGGATCCAGAGAAAGCCAAGATACTTTAATAAGGATTTGATTTTCTCCTAATTCTGGAACTTCAGTCTCAACAAAATTGAAACATTCGTCTTCCGGTTCTCCGAAAGGACGTTTGGCAAATAGTACCTGGGTATTTTTCATTTTGTGTCCTATCTATAGTTTCTGCACTTGTTGGCTTAGGTGGTTCTATGAATTTAAAATCGCCATCCAAATTGGCTGGGCCACTAAATCTAGAGCGCAGAAGTCTAACTTAAGCCGGCCACTGATAACAGCTCGGAATCCAAAATACCAAGGCCTTCCTCAAGCTTATCTCACTCACTAATAGAGACAGAATTATTCGAACCACTCGATTCCACGCGGGAGTAATTAACAAATCTCTCTCAAAACAAGACTGAGTTAATTGCGTTACCAAGTTATCTAAATTCAGCTCTCCAGCACAGAGAAGGCCGCTTCCGCCGGCAGGATGAATAGCCTGAGGATGTTTTTGTGCCAACCGGTCTTCGACTTCGATGGTATTCACCACACTCTCCCCGTCTCAGTTTTTGGGTATATTTGACTTAGCAGCAGGGGATTAATAGCAAGCGGTTTAACTCGATACCAATAAGAATAGAGTTTTCTAAATCCAAGTTTTTCATAAACCCTTTTAGCTGAATAATTGGCTCTTTCTACCTGCAAATATCCGTGAGTTGCCTCATTCTCCGACCCCCACTGCAATAACTGGTTAATAACACTACTGGCCAAACCTTTTCGCCGTGAATGTTTATGAGTCGCCATCCCGAACACACCAATAGTTTTTTCTGCCTGAACAGACATTCCGCAACTAACCGCCTTTCCCGTGTAATCACGAGCAACTAAAAAATGCGATGTTTTACTTCGGGTGCTGAGCATGCCATGAAATATGCGACTCTTTTCTTCACTTGCAAGAGTTAGCTCCGCCCAAGCAACAAGCCAGTCATCAATGCCACAGAGATGTATGCAGAACAGATTCTTTAACTTATTTTCCTTTGTGCAGCGACTCTTTTGCAAATGGACATTGGAATGAGTTTCTAAATTCACCAACATGACTTCTGTAGGTGCTTCTAAAGCATAACCAGAATTTGCCAAATAACAATCAAGCTCCTTAAACTGCTCATCCGGGGCATTGCCGGGATCAATCACTCTCAAAATTGAAGGTAAACGGCGCTTGCGAAAAATATCCTCAGTCACACTAAGCATATTGATGAAGTTAAATGGGGCACCCATGAACAAAGTCAGTGAGTTGGATCGGGGGGTCAAGCCTTTGGAAAACCTTAATACTCCAAAGGGAAGCTCTTTCTCTTGTAACGCGGGCCAAGCAGTTCGCGAGGCTTGCTCAATATCTACAACATTCATGACCAATTTTCCTTAATTGTTATATCTGGAAACTAAACATCACCCAAAAAAAAACCTCTAAGGCCGAAGCGTTAGAGGTTTTTTAATCGATTCTTAACTAACTAAAACCACAAGTCTCCGGAGGGCGCATGTACTGCGCGCGCAGAACGGCGAGCCGCTGTGGTTGCTACTGCGTCTTCTACTAAGAAGCCTGGAACTTTAGATTTAGTAGTTAGCCTCATTATAAGTTTCCGCTTTATCGTATAATTGAACGTTTGTCGGAATTCAATTAAGCACCAAACAAATTACGGTTTGATTCTGTCAACCGCGGACTTTATTGGAATCCGTTTTTAGAGTCAACTCCTAATAACAATATAAAAATCAAATTTAGGACCAGAAATTAACAACTATTAGTTGGCGATGCAGTCTTTGCTTCTTTATGTGAAGCTATAGAGAGTGGCAAGTCATCCAGGTCAAAGAAAAGCCGATTCTGAGAAGCTTTTTACCGGCGACTGAGATGCTGCGTCAAATAGTTACGATTAAATATTGATTTTTAAGAGATAATTGTTCAAGGTTAAGTAATACTTTCAAATTCTCAATTGATCACATAGCTATGTCTCTGCAAACTCCGAAAAAGCCTCTAGCGGTAATAGTCGACAATTCAAAAGGGGTACTTCCTACTCCGGAGCGCTCTAGTTCTGAACTTTCGCCGGCTGCACCCATCGTAGAGAAAGTGGGAGAAGCAGAGCCTTGCGTGACTAAAAAAACAGTTCCAATCGATTTCTCCGATTCGAGCTTCTATCAAAATCGAGAACTCAGCTACTTGGAATTTAATCTTCGAGTATTAAGCCAAGCTAAAATAGATAAACACCCGCTGATCGAACGCCTAGTTTTTCTCTTAATTTTCAGCTCTAACCTAGATGAGTTTTACGAAACTCGCGTATCTGGGCTAAAAAAACAATTAGATTTTGGTCGACAGCGCCCCGGACCTGACGACAAATATCCAGAACAGGTTCTGAAAGAAATCCACGAACGGGTACGCATCGCACTTTGTGAACAATACAAAATTTTGAATGAACGATTGTTTCCAGCTCTAGCTGCGGAAAACATCCGCTTTCACCATCGCAATCAATGGAATGCAGAATTGATCGAATGGACGAAGGATTATTTTTTCGACGAGGTGTTACCGGTGGTAAGTCCTTTAGGCCTAGATCCCGCCCACCCCTTCCCTCGACTAGTTAACAAGAGCCTAAATTTTATCCTTTCCCTAGATGGAAAAGATGCGTTCGGAAGAGATAGTGGTTTAGCAATTGTGCCTGCGCCGCGTTCGCTACCAAGGCTTATTAAAGTTCCTAAAAGCATAATACCCGAAGGCGATAATTTTGTTTTCCTCTCATCTATAATTCATGCCTTTGTCGATGAGTTTTTCCCGGGAATGACCGTAACCGAATGCCATCAGTTTCGCGTTACCCGAAATTCAGATTTAGAAATGTCCAATGTAGAAGTTGAAGATGTTGCCAGTGCCTTACAGGGTGAATTGCATAGCCGTCGATTTGGTACGGCGTCAAAGTTAGAGGTAGGAATGGAATGTCCAACGGAGCTAACTGAGTTCCTGTTGCAACGATTCAACCTCACTAAAGAAGAGTGCTTCACTCTCGACGGTCCGGTAAATCTACAACGGTTGACCGCCTTGACCGATATGGTCGATCGCCCGGACCTCCGTTTTCCAAAATTTTCTCCTAGCACGCCTAAAGCACTCCAAGAAGGTGCGGATATTTTTAGTGCAGTTGAAAAAGAAGACCAATTATTGCTCCACCCTTATCAGTCGTTCATTCCAATAATTGACTGGGTGAGACAGGCTGCTAAAGACCCTGCCGTACTATCCATCAAGCAAACTCTGTACCGAACCAACGAATCTTCAGAACTGGTTGAAGCATTAGCTGAGGCGGCTCGCAATGGGAAAGAAGTAACTGTTTGTATTGAACTGCGAGCAAGGTTTGATGAGAAAGAAAACATCCAATTTGCCAGCATCTTACAAGAAGCTGGCGCAGTAGTTGTATACGGAGTAATGGGTTACAAAACTCACGCGAAAATGCTGTTGTTCGTGCGGCGTGTAGGTAAATCATTAAAGCGCTACGCTCATCTTGGCACCGGTAATTACCACCGCAAGAATTCATTACTCTACACAGACTATAGTCTGATGACAGCTGATGAAATTGTTTGCGCAGATGTTCATAAAGTTTTTCAACAAATCACCGGCATGGGTAAGAAAATCCATCCAGACTTACTGATTCATGCTCCTTTCAATTTACGGAAGTCTTTAATCAAGTTAATTGTTGCGGAAAAGCTAGCTGCACTTGAAGGCAAGCCTGCAAGGATATTGGCCAAACTTAACTCTCTAACTGACCCCGAAATAATCAAAGAACTCTACGCCGCATCTCAAGCCGGAGTGCAGATTGATTTAATAGTCAGAGGAATCAGCTGCCTTAAAATAGGCATACCGGAAGTAAGTGAGAATATTCGCGTTGTTTCCGTGGTGGGCCGTTTTCTGGAGCACTCTAGAGTTTACTATTTTCTCAACGGCTCTCACCAGGTTTACTGCGCTAGCGCTGATTGGATGGAGCGAAACCTTTCAAATCGAATAGAGGTCTGTTTTCCGATTCTTAAAAAGAAGCATGCTGCTAGAATAATGAAAGAAATGGAACTCCATTTAAATGACGTTGGACAAAGCTGGGAGCTCATGGCAGATGGAAGCTATAAGGGAAGGTGTATCGAATCAGCAAAATCAGATGATGTTCAATTAAAACTATTGCGACAATTATCTCAGTCTTAGCTCAAAAGCTCGGCTAACAATCTTGTAACGAGACCCTAATAAGTTATCCCTTGGCTGCTAAACTTACACTAGGCAAACCACTTTGCTCCATAGCCGGGTAGGTTTTTTCATTTTTTACCATGAAATCAAGCATTCCTTCTCTCAAAGCGGTGGCGCTGAATTTTATTAAATTAATTTCGTAGGCCTCCATTAAAGCACTGAGAATACACCAACCAGACAACAATAAATCTCTGCGCCTTTCTTTTAACCCTGGAAGTTCGGAATTCATCACTATCGCTGTCGCAAGAGTTGATTTGACTTCCTGTAGAGCACGATAACTAATTTGTGATTCACCAAAACCTTGTTCATGGCAGATTGTAATAAGCATTTTTACCGTTCCCGAGGATGCGTAAGCTTCATTCCATCCTACTTTTCTCACTCCCACGGCTACGCTTTGAAATTCCTTCAATGCCGCAGCTACACCAAGACCCATTTGTGACTCTAGTGCTGTAATAGATAAATTTGATTCATCAAAGAACTGATCACGCCAAGCCACACTGCCAATCGCCAGACTCTCGGTAATAAGACGTTCGTGAGACTTCCCAATAATCACTTCAGTGCTGCCACCACCTATGTCGATTATTAAGCGGTGGGTATTTGTTATCGGTAATGCGGTAATCACCCCCGCATAAATGAGCACAGCTTCCTGCACGCCACTAATAATTGATATATCAATACCTATCCCAGCTGCAGCATTGACAAAATCACTAGCATTCTTTGTCACACGAAAAGTATTAGTTCCTAACGCCCAATATTGCTGTATGGGGTATTCGTCCATTAAAGATTTGAAATGTTGGAGAGTCGCCAAACCACGCTCGAATGAAGCCGATGAGATTTCTCCGCTACTACTAACACCCTCGCCCAATTGCACCTTTTCACTACAACGTTCAATTATTGGGATATGACCATTTTCCCATTCACCAATAAGTAAATGAAAACTATTTGAGCCTAGATCAATGCATGCATACATAGAAAATCAACGGCCCAGTGGCGGATTGGAGCAAGGTTAGCACCCTGCAGGAGTTACTTAGGCTATCGACTTAATGGGGGCAAAAATTAGAAAACAGACTTTGTAGAAGCAACCGGAGAATTTGCATCGCTAAGAGTAGCCAACCCCCGGCTGCAAAATTGATGCAGGAAGCTAAATCATCGATTGTTGAAAATTTTCTAAACCTATTTTATCAATAAGAGTGAGCTGAGTCTCAAGCCAGTCAATATGCTCTTCCTCACTATCCAAAATCGAACTCAGCAAATCTCTGCTAACAAAATCCCCAATAGATTCACAGTAGGCAATACCATCTTTGAGATCTGGGCAGGCAATCATTTCGAGCCTGAGATCACACTCGAGCATTTCCCGAGTATGCTCTCCAATTAGAAGATTACCTAAATCCTGCAGGTTGGGTAAACCTTCCAGGAAGAGAATGCGCTTAATCAGCTGATCAGCGTGCTTCATTTCATCGATTGATTCATGATGTTCTTTTTCTGCCAATTTATTAAATCCCCAGTCTTCGTACATCCTGGCGTGCAGAAAATACTGGTTTATCGCAATCAGCTCATTTCCGAGCGCCGTATTCAAATGTTTAATAACTGTGGCATCTGCCTTCATGAAAAACCCCTTTAAGTTCGATTTGCGCTAGCATCGCTTTTTGTCTCCGTTTTGTCAATAGAAACTCACTTAAGTCTTTGTTTTTAAAGGATAAACTAAATGATAAGCAATCCCATTTCGATTTGGGAGCCAGTCCTTGCCAGGCCAGCAACAGTGCTGTCGAATAGAAGGCTCTAACGCTAAGTTAAAGATTGCTTGGCCGTTCGAAATTCTGACCAGAGAAGAAAAACCGCATTCGCCGCAATGCTGAAGGTATACCCGATGATAATTTGAAGCGTTGCGGGTAATTTTTCTAAGAAGTTACTGAATTAAGTAACTGGTTAGAGCAGGGTTCACAGAGGGAGTCGTTGCTGGAATTAATACTCAACAGGATATTTTCTAGCAGGCGGCGTTCACAAAAATTGCTGCTTTGTTGTATTCATTCACGATAGTTTGAGCTAATTTACCACACTTACCACACTCACTAGCAACACCTAGTTTGGTACGCACATCCGTCAAACTACTTGCACCACCACGACAAACGTCGCGAATCTGGTGATCAGTAATTTGTCTGCAAATACATACGTACATAACGTGCCCTCAAACTGAGTGTACAATGTAAATGATAATGAGAATGATTGTCAACTAGATTTAGATCTGCTACTTTAATATATCAGTCAGCATCTTAAATCTTTCTTCGAAGTTGTTTATAAGTATTTGTTTTAAATACTTTTTGGCGTAATAATGGCTCAATCTATCCTTTCCAATGCATCTAGCGGAGATCGCTGTGTTGTTGTAGAAATAGCATCGGAACCTCCAGAATTAAAGAGTCGGCTGTACGCTCTCGGTATTATTCCTGGCTCATCTTTAGAAATACTCCGATTCGCCCCCCTCGGAGACCCAATGCAGGTGAAAATTGGTGGTAGCTTCGTGAGTATTCGTCGAACTGAAGCCAACATTATCACCGTGGAAAAACAGTAAATTCATGCAACACATCGCACTCATTGGCAATCCTAACTGTGGCAAAACAACGCTATTTAATATTTTAACTGGCGCGAGGCAAAAAGTTGGAAATTGGCCTGGCGTCACAGTGGAAAAAAAATTCGGTTTTTTTGAGATAGACAATCAGCCCTGTGAATTGGTCGACCTCCCTGGAATCTATTCTTTAGAACAAGATTTTCAAGGAATCGATGAGCAGATTGCCCAGGATTACCTTGAAGAAAGTGACATTACCTTGATCGTCAATATTGTAGATGCCAGCAACCTCGAAAGAAGCCTAGTCCTTACCCAGCAATTGCTGGAAAAAAACATCCCATTGGTCATTGTCCTTAATATGTTGGATGTGGCAGAACAGCAGGGAATGAGTATTACACCAAACACATTGGCTAAGCAGTTATCAGTGCCTGTGACAGCAATGGTGGCCTCCAGAAAACAAGGTGTTAATCATCTGCTTGAGAATCTGCAGGTGATTATTTCCAAGCCTCATTCTGCTGGACTTACAGTGAAGCCTGACGTCGCTGAAGACAACGACGATCGAATACTGCGGCGATACCACAAATCTAAACAACTGGTGAATGGCGTGATGGAGATGTCCCCAACTCATCACAGTTTGTCAGAGAGCATCGATAATGTCCTGCTAAATCGCTGGCTCGGCGTTCCGTTTTTTCTCTTCATGATTTACCTAATGTTTACGGTGGCAGTAAACCTTGGAGCAGTGTTCATCGATTTCTTCGATATTCTGTTTGACGCTGTGTTGGTGGAAGGAACTACCTGGATATTGGAATCAATATCGACTCCGGACGTTTTTATCACTCTACTGGCACAAGGTGTAGGTGGCGGCATAACGTTGGTGGCAACATTTATTCCAGTGATTGGATTTCTCTATCTTTGTTTGTCTATACTTGAAGATTCCGGTTATATGTCTCGAGCTGCATTTGTAATAGATCGACTCATGGGCGGTATCGGTCTGCCAGGAAATGCCTTTGTTCCTCTCATCGTTGGTTTTGGTTGCAATGTCCCAGCCGTAATGGCTGCCCGCAGCCTAAATCGCGACAGCGATAGACTACTGACAATTTCTATGGCCCCCTTTATGAGTTGCGGTGCTCGCTTAACAGTGTATGTCCTGTTCGCTGCAGCATTTTTCCAAGAAAATGGTCAGAACATCGTATTTGGTCTTTATTTGCTGGGGATTGCTCTTGCTGTTTTTACCGGCTGGGTATTTCGCAAGCAACTATTTACTGATGAAATAACACCCTCCTTTCAAGAGATGCCTGCCTATCATGTCCCCGTCGTTCGGAACATTTTGCTAACAACGTGGTTTCGACTTAAAGGTTTTATTTTTCGAGCAGGTAAAACCATTGTCGGTGTCGTTATCGTATTGAGCTTTTTAAACTCACTAAGTACGGACTTCAAATTCGGTAACGAGGATTCTGAGAATTCAGTTCTAAGTGTCATTGGAAAATCTATAACTCCCGCCTTCTCACCGCTCGGATTAAAAGAAGAAAATTGGCCAGCCACAGTTGGTCTCTTTACCGGAATGTTCGCTAAGGAAGCAATAGTAGGAACTTTGGATGCACTTTATAGCGAGCCTGCCGGCTCACCTGACGACGGCAGTCCACCGGACCTTATCGCCGCTGCCGGAGAAGCATTTAAGTCCATTGGTAACGAGCTCTCCGCTCTTAGCGGAAGTCTGACTGACCCTCTTGGTATTTCTATTGGCGATGTTAGTGACGTCGAAGCCGTTGCAGAAGATCAAGAAGTTGAAACCAGCACTCTAACCAACATGGCATCATTATTTTCCGGCCCTTTTGCCGCCTTTTGTTATCTCGTATTTGTCTTACTTTACGCACCTTGTGTAGCCGTTTTAGGTGCAGTGAGCAAAGAAGCTGGTTGGCGCTGGACTATGCTCATCTTCAGTTGGTGCACGGGCCTAGCTTACATAACTGCGACAGTTATTTATCAAATTGGCACTTTCCCTGTAAACCCCTTATTCTCGTCTATCTGGATTTTTTCCATGTTATCGATTCTATTCATGTTCATCGCGAATCTGAAAAAGCTCTCGAGTAAAATGGTACCCAAGAATAGAATCCAGGCTATTCAATTATAGCGGGAGTACTGCATTGCTGGAATCTCATCAATCGGTAATTAAATTTCCGACCCATAAGCTATTCTTATTTGCTTTCGTCATTATTCTCTGCACCAAACTATTCCTGGCAAGTGTATTGGATCTCTATAGCGACGAAGTATTCTACTGGCAAGCTTCTACTTTGCCCGCCTTAGCGTATAGTGACCTTCCATTCATGACCGCACTTCTTATTGGGGCAGGGTCATCAATGGAAAATGGTAGTGCTCTTGCAGCGCGCTCCTTATTTCTAATCTTAGGCAGCTGCACTCCATTCTTGATGTACTGGTTAGCAAAACCAATAACAGATAAAAAACAAGCGCTGGAGTCGGCTGCAATTTCTCTCTGTTTGCCTCTGGGTGCTTTCTTAGGCCTCCTGGCAGTGCCAGATGTCCCTTTACTTTTTTTTGGTTTGTTTTCACTTGGTTGCTTTGAGCGCGCATTAAGAACTAATGACTTTAGGTACTGGTGCAGTGCTGGGCTCTTGGTAGCTCTTGGCCTGAGCACACACTATCGCTTCTTTCTTTACCCCTTAGCAGCAATTATATTTTTAAGCTTCTCGTCTATTACCCGTCAGCATTGGGCTAACTCACGGCTTTGGGTCAGCATAGCTATCGCCAGCCTCGGACTAGTCCCGATCATATGGTTCAATCTTGCCAATGAACTGAGTAGCGCCAATTTTTATTTTGTTGATAGGCACCCATGGGAATTTCAAGCCAGCGGCCTCCTGCATCTTTTTAAGCAAGCTGGCTTGGTTACCCCGCCGCTGTATGCAGTATTAGCTTTTACTGCGTGGAAACTTTGGCAATCAGCCAAAGAAGGTAATCAGGTAGCTATTTTATTGCTGTGTTTCGCTTTAACTAACCTCACCGTCTATCTCGTGTTGGCTCCTTGGACAGATGCCACCAGCACATCAATCCACTGGCCATTGCCAGGATACTTCCCGCTCCTGGTTTTTGTGCCCTCAGCTCTTAGGGATTTACACGAACTAATAGCTAAACGCTGGAAACCCATTACTGCAAAATATCTCATTTGCAGCATCTTAGGTTTGGGTTTCAGTGGCAGCCTAATTGCCTTAATTGGCGTCGGTTCTCAAGCATTTCAATATCAATTACAACCTCTAGTTGGCACAGGAGTGTTGTCAAATAAAATGGCTGGTTGGAAAGAGTTTTCTGGGTTTACCGAAAAGTTACTTGCTGAGAAAATGCCATCTAGATTTTCTATCTTGGTCAGTGACAACTACTATACGTCGGCACAGTTAGAGTTTAATGGACTCACTGCAAACGCCCTCACCCTCGATAAAGACAAGGCAGTACGTGACGGCCGAATCGCTCAATACCAACTATGGGGAAAAGGTGAATCCGGTCTACTGGATTTCACCGGCAGACCATTAATGTTTATTACAGAAGATTCCACACTAACCATCCTTGATAAACACTCTGTATTAGACAGTATCTGCAAGCATGTGGACAGTATTGAATTAATTGACGAGCTATCACTCTTCAATGGCGATAAAACATTTAGCTTTTTTATAGCTAATCGCGTCGTCGACAGAACTAGTGATCCTGACTATCGATCTTTCCCCTGCCCCTACCCACCGAGGGCTTGGATCGACCTGCCAATAGAAGGTGAATCCGTTCAGAATGATCTTCTTATTACCGGCTGGGCATTTAACGAAGATTTGGGCATAGACGAAATCGAGCTAGTCATCGATCAAAATTCCATAGCCACGCTTAACTACGGAATTGCTCGCAGCGACGTAGTCGAACAAATCGGTGTGAAATCAGATCCCAACGCCCCAAACATCGGCTTTGACTATGTATTGGACTCACACTCGATTGAAAATGGTACCCATGATATCGAAATTAAGATTATTGATTCTCTGGGTAATGCCACAAGTTATGGGAAGCGTCAGATCAGAGTGAATAATTAATGGCGATTAAACGATAGTTAAAAACACTTAGAAAGGACTTAGCATTTCAACTGCTATCTTCCATTCATTGGTATTAGTAAACCGCCAGAGCCGAAGATAACTCGTCTGAAACACTTGATCTGCTTCATCACCATTAGTAGCCATGGTGCCATAGGTATAGCCCATCTCTTTTGATGTCGATAAATAACCACCAACATAACTTAGGGCAATCGGGTTTGTAGTAAATAGCTGGCTATCCAAGTAAGCACCGTACACCGAACTAGCAGCGTCGGCGCCAACTGCTGGTGCCATGCCTGGCAAGTAGACTCTGGCATTTTCTAATCCATATCTGAGTAATGCCCGTTGTCCTCCGCGAAAATTAATCGACAAACCGAAGAGATTGTCGGCATCAATTAGATCCTGCAAAGTGTGCGCTGCATCGCTTACAACTTCCGGATGGGCAGTTTCTTCTAATACCGGCTGCGTATCCTCGAAATTAGGCTCTACTTCTAAACTCAAAACCCCTGGGATATTTACTACGATATCTGCCATTAACTGCCAGTTTACTTCCTGTTTACGCCAAATCGAAACCATATGGCCCCACGTATCGCCCGGGTTATCCTCATCTCCTATAATAATTAGAGGTCCTGCAGAAAGGCCCAAGTCACCATCCCTAGATACATCTACATAATGTGCCTTCCAGCTAATTTCGTTTCCTTGAAAATTATCTATAGCATAAATGTCCTGGGCATCTTTCGGCCCGCCTGGACGAAATACCACAGAACCCTCGCCGAGAAATTCGCGAAATGCTGAAGCGCGACCCTCCCGAGAAGCACTATCGGAGAAAGACTGGTCTCTCGCTACCAACTCAAACCAGTATTGTTGCTGGCTTTGCTCCTGGGCATTTACAGAGAAAAATCCGCTTAGGGCTATCCAGGCAAGGAGGCTTTTGTTGAGATTAGGCAATTGATTAACCATGATGCTCTTTTGGTAATTATTCGACTAGGGGAATACTAGCTGCATTCTAGTATCATATATAGAAGGAAATAAATATTTCCCTGTGCTTGGCCAACTACCCCATTGATAATTATACTAAAAATAAGCCTCCACTTAGAATGTTCTGGAACTTTTGAGCCGATAGAATTCCACTTTCTATCGAGGGGAAGAATTCACTCTATCATCGAAGAACCTGGTGCCTTCTCAAGGCAGTCAATTTGAATCCAAACTACTGAGCCTGGCTTATGATTTAAACGCACGTTAATCCATTCCTTTTGTTGAGTCTGATTGGACTTGCCAGCACCATGAGTTTTACCCAAGAAATACAGATTGCGCGAAATAAGGGTTTTGTCTGTGTAACTGAGCAAGTCAAATATTCTTATGAGATTCTAACAATGGATGAAGTTTCAGCCCATAATTCCGCTATAAATTCTATTCCCCCAGGATCGCGCATTACTGCACATAGGTATTACTAGCTCCGCCGACTGGAGTCGATTTGAGCTAAATTGGCCTGACCCTGGACCGAGTGCCGCTAAAATTCTGGAATTTGGTCCTCCAAGCGAGTAATCGGGTTTATCCATGACCGGATTAAACTTTTTAATATCAATCTCGGCGGCAACTACTCGAAGTACATACTAGGTACCGAGCTAAGTTAGTGTGAACTAAAAACCTCATAAATTTCTTATTCACCAGTTAACAATAGCCACCTGACTTACAACTCGCGGCCTTGAATCCCTGCAGTGAGGCCTTATAATCGGGCTTCCTCAATCTACGTTGGCATAAATCAATGACTGATGAACTCTGGCAGCAACTTAGACGCGATGCAGAACAAGTAATTCAGCAAGAGCCTTTGCTAGCTAGTTACGTCTATGCCTGTATTTTAAATCATGACAGTCTCGCCTCTGCATTGAGTTTCATTCTTGCGAATAAACTTTCTGACGATGTTATGCCAGTGGTAACAGTACGGGAGTTATTCGACAGTGCATTTGAATCGTCTCCAGAAATTATTGAATTTGCCGTATGCGATATTAAAGCAGTATACGACAGAGACGCAGCAATTTGCTCCTACCTGCCAGTCATTCTCTACCTAAAAGGTTTTCAGTCTATTCAGGTACACCGGCTAGCTCACTACTTATGGAAAAGCAGCAGACAGGAACTTGCACTTTTTATTCAGAGTCGTAATTCAGAAGTATTCTCGGTGGATATCCATCCAGGTTGCATGATGGGCAGAGGCATCATGTTCGATCATGCAACTGGTATTGTAATTGGAGAAACTTCTGTAATTGAAGATAACGTTTCCATTTTGCAACAAGTGACACTTGGTGGAACTGGCAATGAACAAGGTGATCGCCACCCGAAAATTAAATCGGGAGTACTAATATCAGCAGGCGCAAAGGTGCTGGGAAGTATCATCGTTGGAGAGGGAGCCAAAGTTGGCGCTGGCAGTGTTGTGCTTAATGATGTGGATCCACATACTACAGTCGTAGGAGTTCCAGCCCGCTTAGTTGGTAAGCCTCATTCAGATAGACCAGCAGAGACGATGGAACAAAATGTGTTTGATGATGAGTCTTAAAGATAGCTAACTCTCTACTACTCAGAAATTGCACTCCAAGCCTGTTACTCCCGTTCACTTTTATTTAGATGAGTTTTGCGCGCTTTTTTCTGGTCATCTAATTAATTTTGTTAAGCTTCTAGTAATAGATCAGCTAAAAACTTGCTCTCATTATCTATTGAGGAAAAATTATGCTTATAAAAATTACGATTGAACAAATATTTTTCTCCTTTGCGCTAATCTCAATGGTGGTCTTCAACATCCAGGTTAATGCCCAAGAGAATATCTTAAGCGAGGAAAACCGTGCGCGGCTTCAGGAACTTATTGACAGCCCTAATCGTCCTGATGCGCTGCGAGCAAGAAACCAATATCGGAATCCGCTTCCTACTTTGGACTTCTTCGACGTACGGCCGGAACTCACAGTAGTCGAGGTCTGGCCAGGAGGCCAAGGTGGCTGGTATCGAAGTATTCTTGAACCTTATATCGCAGGCAATGGCAACTATATACCTCTCCAAGCCGATGCAGATGAATCACCGTTTGTGGGAGTCGTAGCCAATGAAAGAGCGGATCGAGTTTTAGTTTTTCGCGCTCATGGATTTATGATCTACAATTTTCCAGCCCAGGCATACTATGATTCAATCTATAAAATATTGAAGTCCGGCGGCCTATTTGGGATAGTTGATCATCGCGGCAATGAAGCAATACCTCAAGACCCTACAGGGGAGAACGGCTATGTAAATCAATCCCATGTGAAGATGTTAGCTGAAAATGCTGGTTTCGAGTTGTTGGAAAGCGCGGAGATAAACTCCAACTTATTAGACACCAAGGAATATCCGGATGGGGTTTATTCATTACCACCAACTCTAAGGGGGTCGAGACTAAAGCGAGGATTGCGTGCAGAAATGAGAACAATTGGTGAAAGTGACCGGATGACACTAAAATTCATCAAACCTTGAGATAGTAAATAACTATCACAAAAATAGTCTGACAAATAATCAAGAAAGGGTGCGGAGTTAAAAGTTTAAAATCTAATTGTGATTTTTAGATGGACTTGCTTGCTAGGGTTTATCCTGCGAACTGAATCAATATCCCAGCTGCCACTGCAGATCCGATTACGCCCGCAACATTCGGGCCCATCGCATGCATTAACAAGAAATTATTTGGGTTAGCTTCAAGTCCAACTTTATGCGCCACTCGTGCCGCCATGGGCACGGCTGAAACTCCTGCGGCACCAATTAAAGGATTGATCTTCTGTTTGGAAAATACATTCATCAGTTTAGCCATAAGCACACCTGCTGCTGTACCAATGGAAAAGGCAACCATACCTAAAGCTAATATCCCCAGCGTGCTCGAAACGAGAAATTGATCAGCACCTAGTTTCGATCCAACTGAAAGGCCCAGCAGAATCGTCACAATATTTATCAAAGAATTTTGCGCAGTATCGGAAAGACGATCAACTACCCCGCACTCTTTCATTAAATTGCCAAAACAAAACATTCCAAGCAACGGTGCGGCACTCGGCACAACTAAGGCAACCAAGATAAGCAATACCAATGGGAAAAGAATTTTCTCAGTTATCGAGACAACTCTCAACTGAGTCATAGCAATCTCGCGTTCATCCTGGGATGTAAGGGCACGCATAATTGGTGGCTGTATAAGAGGAACCAAGGCCATGTAAGAATATGCCGCCACAGCAATCGCACCCAGCAGTTCAGGTGCGAGAATACCAGAAACATAAATCGCTGTTGGTCCGTCAGCACCACCAATGATACCAATTGCCGCTGCCTGTTGGATGGTGAAATCGAAGATGCCGATATCTGTAAGGAACAGCGCGCCTAGCAGAGTAGAAAAAATACCAACTTGCGCCGCTGCGCCTAACAATAGCGTTTTCGGATTTGCCAGCAGCGGACCAAAATCAGTCATCGCACCGACACCCATAAATATCAGAAGTGGGAACACACCTGTTTCCAGACCCATTACATAGAATTGATGCAAAATACCGTCACCAACTGCTATGTCGACGCCGGGGATATTTGAGAGAATTCCACCGAAGCCTATAGGAATAAGCAGTAGCGGCTCAAATCCTTTTTTAATTGCTAAATACAACAACATCAACCCAATAAGGATCATTACAAACTGGGTAAACTCTATCTGGTAAATACCTGTGGATTGCCACAGTTCCTGCAGACGACTCATTAAATACGCTCTTCCATTATATCGAAGCTATTAACTTTCTTGATTTTTTCTAACTCAGAGACAACAAGCTATCACCCACTTTCACGGCATCACCAGCTGCAACATTAATGGCTATAACGGTACCAAACGCAGGTGAGCAAATTTCAGTTTCCATTTTCATTGCCTCAAGCACAAGAATAACGTCACCCTCCGCAACTTGATCACCAATGGCTACCGTGACTCTGAATACATTTCCTGCTAATGGAGCTGGTACTGCTGTTCCACCACCAGCCAGTGCAGGACTGCTTGTTGCAACCTTCGCAGTAGGAGCTGGTGCTTGCACCTGGGCGAGCTGAGAAATATCACCACCTTCTGTGACCTTCACTACATAGGTAGCGCCTTCTAGCTCAACCGTATAGACACCAGGCTCCTGAATCGGCGTGCTAAGCGCTACTGACTCATTTGTCGGCGTAGGCTCAAATGCATCGGGGTTATTCCTATTTTTAAGAAATTTTAACCCTGCTTGAGGAAATAATGCATAAGTAAGAGTGTCATCCACTTCATTAGCTAGAGTAATCCCTTCTTCTTTCGCAACTTTTAACAATTCAGTTCTTTGAGCCTCGAATTCAGCCTTAAGTAAATCCGCAGGGCGGCAGGTAATCGCTTCTGCACCATCAAGAACTTTCGCCTGAAGTTCTGCATTCATCGGTGCTGGTGTTGCTCCATATTCACCCTTCAGCACACCTTGTGTTTCTTTAGTGATAGTTTTGTAGCGCTCTCCAACCAATATATTTAGTACAGCCTGAGTACCTACGATTTGGGATGTTGGAGTTACCAGAGGAATATAACCAAGATCTTTTCTTACTTTCGGTATTTCCTCTAATACTTCATCCATTTTATCTGTGGCGTTTTGCTCACGTAGTTGGTTTTCCAAATTCGTCAGCATGCCACCTGGTACTTGTGCTACAAGAATTCGAGAATCGATGCCCCTCAAAGACCCTTCAAACTTGGCATATTTCTTTCGAATCTCACGAAAATAGTTAGCAATATCTTCCAATAACTCAATGTCTAGACCTGTACTACGATCTGTAGCATCCAACATGGAGACGAGAGACTCCGTGGGAGAATGCCCGTAAGTCATACTCATTGAAGAAATAGCTGTGTCAACATTATCAATACCTGCTTCCACGGCTTTTAAATAAGTCGCTGTCGAAAGACCAGTGGTTGCATGGCATTGCATGTGAATTGGTATCTTCACAGTCTGTTTTAACTTTGTTATCAATTCATAGGCAACATAAGGCTTTAATAGGCCTGCCATGTCCTTAATACAGAGAGAGTCTGCACCCATGTTTTCGATATGCCTAGCCATATCCAACCAGCTGTTGATTGTGTAGACAGGGCTAATCGTATAAGACATTGTTCCCTGTGCATGTCTACCTTGCTTGCCGACAGCTTTAATCGCAGTTTCAAGATTTCGCATGTCGTTCATTGCATCGAATACTCGAAATACATCTACGCCATTTTCTGCTGCCCTTTCAACAAACTTATTCACCAGATCATCAGCATAGTGGCGATAGCCTAGAATATTCTGCCCTCTAAACAGCATTTGCTGTGGAGTATTAGGCATGGCCTCCTTAAATTTCCTAATTCGCTCCCAAGGGTCTTCACCTACGAATCTGATACAGGCGTCAAACGTCGCTCCACCCCAGGATTCAAGAGACCAAAATCCTACTTGATCCAGTTTTTCCGCAATGGGTAGCATATCGTCTATACGCATTCGAGTTGCGAGTAGAGATTGATGGGCATCGCGTAAAACGACATCAGTTATTCCAAGGGGTGTCTTATTTTCACTCATAAACCTAACCCGATTAGCTCTTAATTCAAGGATTCATATAAACTGTCTGAGAGCATGGATTCCAACCCTGGTTTCCAGCAAAAAAACATTTTAAATAAAATTTCTATAAGCTGCCTGCGGCCGCTAGTTCGCATAAATTAGTTATTCTTACGGTGCGTCATTATGGCTGCGCTAATTATAGCTAGAGTTTTCTGCTGCATATCGAAGCCACTTTGTTGTGTCATCGTATCCGCACCGATAGCAGGAACCGTTTCTGGTTGAAATCTGAGCACCAATAAAGACATTAGTCGTGTAGCTAGAATCAACAGCGCAAGAAACAGAAATACTATACCCATCCCAAATGCCGCCAACTCAACGCCTTGACTGAACAAATTATCCATAGTTGGTACCGCTACTTTTCAACGAATGCGAGATAATACTAGATGAGGCTTAGAGAATCTAACCCACGGTGATCAATAGTAGCACTTCGATTTCCCCAGATAGCGATCAAAAGGCCTGAAGTCGCTATTTCTTGGGAGCTTGATTATACTCGTGCAGACAAAAAGAACGATAAATAACTCTAAGGAGAGCGATGTGAAGAAGTTGATAAAGGCAGCAAGTATTTCTCTAATATCTTTAATTATTGGTTTAGGCGCGGGAATTTTCATGAGCAGTTCTGCTCAAGATGATGGCAAAGTGTTTGAATTGAGAACTTACAAATCCACACCAGGTAATCTAGACAATCTTCATGCGAGATTCCGCGATCACACGATTCGAATCTTCGGCACCCATGACATGAAAGTAGTTGGTTTCTGGTCACCTACTAGCGAAGAAGAAAGAGAAGATACCTTGGTCTATGTTTTAGAGCATGCTAGCCAGGAAGCCGCTAATGCATCCTGGAGAGCATTTGGACAAGACCCAGAATGGGCGCGAGTTGCTGAAGCATCTAATGCTAATGGTCAAATTCTGGCAGGAGTCGAACGTAAATATATGGTCGCAACAGATTATTCTCCGATGAAGTAAAGTTTGAGTTTTGATTTATTTTACGGGCACAAAAAAGGCAGACAATTGTCAGCCTTTTTTGTATTTCGAAAGGGTGATACTAAGAGGCAATTCAATACGAATGAAAATTATAGATATTAATTCTCATCTATTCACCATTAAATAATTTGAAGATTAACCGTAAGCCATCTCTAGTAATTCTCGTACAGACTGAATTTGTAAAAACCAGTACATAGCAAAGAAGCCAATGATCACGGAAGTCACAGCGATTGCCGCAATATCATAAATAATTTGGTTCACAAATCTGACCCTCCACCCGCATCCTGCAATCCTACCCGTAGTCGAATCAAGGCAGCGCAGTCGCGCCTTTGCCTTGACAACGAACAACCCCCACCCCATTTTGGAAGATAGCGATTCAGCGCAACCGACACTCATATAACACTGGCTTGGTGCCATAGATGCAAAAGAGAATAAAACATTGAGATCGATCAAAGATAGGGTACGATGCCGGTTTAAATGCGCACTCAATCGAATGCAGGGAGTGCATCGCAAATTAGCCTCGAGGGGCTATGAGGCGGTAGGTTGTAAGGGGAAAGAGTTAATAGGCGCTACAATAGCTGAGAGTAGCCGATGTTGTAGTTTTGCCGGATTCAGGCTAAATGCCGAGTCACTCTAACCCACTAAGGAGCAATAGTCTAAAACACCAGTGGGTTATTGAACAGTTTTATCGAACCATAGGCCAGTTCCAACAATTCCAAAGTAGATTCCATTTGTAACAGCCAGTATAAAATCAGCCCACCCAGTATGATGACCGCAGTACCCGTGGCGGCAATTTCCTTGTCATCCCATTTATTGCTTTTATTCATAAAATTCTCCGAAGATCGCTGCGACGCGATTGCTTAACTAAACCCAATCCAGCGGCCAGTTGCCGCTACGGTGAACCAAATCAATAGCGATGTCACCGCCAGCAGGCGCAAGGTCCATGGATTTATTTCATCGTGAGGACGACTATTCAAGAGCGGTTGCTTAAATAAAAACACGAAGCATGAGCCAGAAATAAGCACCAGCATCTTAATCCAGAAAACTTCCATGTAGTAAACTTTGTCAGCTACTCCGGCAGCACAAAATATGCCTGTCGCGATGGCGACGGTTAAGCTGATGCGAAAACATTTATGGGTGCCTCTAGTCAAGGTTTCCGATGGTATATCCCTGAATATGACCCCTAACAATCGCAGATCGGCGGCCAAAACAGTTCCGCCAATAACTGCCATCGATAAAAGATGCACCGCTTGTACTGTTGCGTAAAAAGAACCGTAATTAGTACCGATAACTCCGAACCAGAAGGAATTTCTCATCCACTCGAAAAACGGCAGAGCATTGCCGTAAATAGAAGTCCTGACCTCAAACAGTTCCAGAACTATGGCTAGTAGCAATACTAGGACAAGGCTCAAGGTTCTGGTGTATCGACTCCATAATGAATTGAGCATGCATAACTCCCACTTTGTTATTTTATAGCTGACGCCAGATCAGTTTCTTAAATCAGCTTTTATATGAATTTTTGCTACAAGGCTCTCAGCTGTTCAACACAACCGGCTGCCCACAGAATGGTGGGATTATCGGTACGCCCGCAGTCAACCCAGTCATAAGGAATATAGCGGCCCATTGCTACCACGCCACACCAGAGAACCAGCGAAATAATTGCACCTACACGCAGAGTTTTAGGAGCTACGGGGTCCATGTCCCAGCTGCCATCTGCGGCTTTCATGCGAGCGTTGAATATCCACGCATTGATAAATGCCAGGACTAACAGGATCATTTTGATCCTGAACCAAAGACTCTGAATAGTTTCTACCGGTTTGGCGTAAACCAGCAGGGCTCCCGTGAAAAACATGATGACAAAGCCGATTATCATTGGTTTGTGCAATCGAGCCGCTATCGTAGTCGCCGGTACGTTAGGCATGATCAACCCCAGCATACGGAAATCAATAATAAACAAGGTCCCTATGCACATCATTAATGACAGCACATGAGTTGCCTCTGCTATAGTAACCTGCCACCAACATCTGGCTATATTGCTGTGCCTCCATCCATTGACCAAACTGTAGCAACAACTCGTTTATCACGCCTGCAAACCTCCGTTAATTACGATTGGTGAAAAATCTATTCAAAGCCAGGAGCAGGCGCAAGAATAACCCATCGCTGACCGTAAAATCCACAAGAGTAGCTAGGCGGAGTGCCTTAGAAGCTAGTTCAAGACGAGCTAGATCGATAATCTGGACTCTTCTGGCCAACAGCCGGAAACTCAGGAATGACAGTTCTTTTTTCTATATCCAGACGGAGTGATGCCCGTGATTTCTCGGAAGGCATTATTGAAAGGGGTAATCGATTGATAGCCAACGCTAAGAGCAATGGTAAGTATAGGGAGCGATTGATTTTCGCTGTCTGACAGAACCTTAGACGCATCTTCAATACGATATCGATGGAGCATGGCATTGAAATTCCGAAAACCTAACTGCTTATGAATGAATGCCCGTAGGCGATACTCGGGAATACTCAGCTTCTTCGCGAGCATGGAAATTGTTAGACCCGGCTCTCGATATAACTGCCTTCCTTTGAAATGGCTGTTAAACGTATCTATATCGAAGGTCTTGAAACCTTCAGGCTCTTCGGTTAGCTTTGCGACTGTTCGGATAACATAACTGAGCGATACCGAATCAAATCGAAGTGCTACAAACACCATCCCTAACGTAAGTATTGCAGTGGCATACACGATAAACGCCTGATTGGTGGCGTAGCCAGTTGAATCACTATCCAGAAGAAATATCTCTACAAAAGCCACTACAAAAATCAGCGCGCCCTGCACAGAAATGGTAAACCATCGTAGAATTCTTCGGTCATCTACCAGATCTGCTCGCCAGCCTTTAAGAGTCCAATAAATCGCAAAACCGATAAATATCAGTTGTACAATATCCATACTGATAGTCAACAAGTAAACAATGGCCGACTCAGCTGCTGGTGCATCAGACAACATCAGTATTGATAAACCCATGTTTATTAAGACTTGTAAAGCGAAGGCGACCCCAAAAGTATATGGAAATCTTTGCTGTTCCTGAAAAACCAAAAAACAGTACAACATGAAGAGACCAGATACAGCACTGACCCCAACTTGGATCACTAATGCCCAGCTACTAAGGTCAAGTCTAAACTCAGGTGCTATATTAGGTCCTGACATTCCATTGAGCAGGTAGAACACCACGAATACAATCATCAGCGCGAATACTCGCGCACTGGAACTGTTAGGATCAGCTTTCAAAAAACCTGTAGCCAACAATAAGACAGAAACGATAGCTACAATTTGCGCGGTAAACAGAAGCAGTGAATTAGGCACATTCCCTTCCAGAAATTAATGGGTAAACAAAAAATGACAATACCCGATCAGTTGTGAAAATTCAAAGGAGAGACGGACGAATCTGGGTATGAAATACCTCCTACCTAACTGCGCCGTTATATACGGTCATCCTTAAAACAGCAATAGTTAATTTATTTTTTAAAACGTTTTCCCGTACCTGCGATTACATTGTCCTCCACATACCGATCGCCCCTCTTGGCATCATACTGACTTAACAAAATAATTTTCCGCTCTTAGAAAAGCACCTAACGAAAGTGAACTCAAAAATAAATCACGAAACGCTTCAACATAGAGTTTTATTTAAAAAAGCAATAACCTGCATACTTGACACTGCAGGGGTTCCATCTTGCTATTAAAATATAGTCACTCATTTTTCAAGCAAAGAGTCCAAGCCATTGATTAATATTAACTATTAATCAATAAAAGAAAGAAAAATGCTGAATATCACCACAATGTAGCGTTTTTTTAACTGGATAGGGGCGATGATTTAACGGCTGGTCAAGGGTATGATACTGCCGACGTTGAAAAACCGAGTCGTTTCTATGCCTATTAAGAAAAACACTGCCTCCACTCTTCTCTCTGCAGCACTGTTGCTAATTTTCATACAAATTGAGACCTCTTCTCTTTTTGCCGCCGAGGACGAATCACCCAATGGTCCATGGAGATTGAATGACGCGTTGGGAATTGATCGAGGATTTAGCTTGAGTGGCGTTCAACGAACTCGATATGAATCTATCGCTGATAATGTGCGACCGGGAACAAGCGCCAACGATCAAGTAATGGCAATTAGGACAATACTCAATGCACAGTATCAAAACGGTAGTTTCAGTTCACAATTGGAGCTAGTAGATGCAAGACAAGAACTTGCAGATAGAGATAGTGTCCTTAGGAATTCCACAGTCAATTCGCTAGATGTATTACAAGCAAACATTGGTTACACCTTTGGCAGCGAAAATTCAACGAATGTGAGATTCGGCCGGTTTTCAGAAGATTGGGGCAGTAGACGCTTGATGGCAAGAAATCGATTTCGCAATACGATTAATTCCTTTGACGGCGCAGTCGTCCATCATCAAGGCAGCAATGGCTCCGAGCTAAGAGCTATGGCAACTCAAGTTGTGCGACGACTGCCTACTGATTTTAATAGCCTGTTAGATAATGACAGAGAAAGTGATGAATCCAGCGATGCGCAACGCTTTTACGGTATTCATGGTAGCTATCCAAATTTGTTTGAATCTTTTTCTTCGAGAATACGCAGTGAATTCTATCTCTATTCTCTGCGCGAAAAAGATACATCGGAAGTAAATACCCGGAACAGAGAAATGGAAACCCTGGGTCTACGAATACGGGCAACGCCCACTGTCAATAAATTTGACTTCGAAATTGAAAGCGTTATTCAAATAGGTGAACGACGTTCTTCTACTGCCACCAGCAATCTAAACGATCTTGATCATGAGGCTTTTTTCCACTACCTGAGCTTGGGCTATAGCTTTGATGTTCCTTCTAATTTGAGACTACTATTTGAGTTTGACTACGCCAGTGGTGACTCTGACCCCGCAGATCAAGACTACGAAAGGTTTGACTCTTTATTCGGACCTACTACATTCGAGTTCGGAGTCGTGGGTTTATACAACCCATTCAACCGCAGCAATTTGATGACTCCGGGATTAAGGTTAACGGCGGATCTGCATGAAGACATAAGCCTGATGGCTTCCTATCGCCATTTCTGGCTAGCTGAAGAAAAAGATAGCTGGGGCCGAACTGGTATCCGAGACACTAGCGGGGACAGTGGGAATTATTTGGGACAGCATCTACAACTGCGAGTACGCTGGGATGTGATACCTGGAAATCTTAGAATAGAAACTGGCACGATATTCCTCAATGCCAAAAATCTAAGCAATAAGAATACTAAATATTTTTACATGGGAACAACATTCACTTTCTAAAATTCAAACTTAGGAACCAGATTAACTAAACGAATTAATTCCTACTATTAGTCGAAGAATCGATTTCGCTTTCTTGCGCCTCTAATACAGCCGGTGGTACATTCGACTCCACCTCGAAACTCATTCCAGCATAATCTTGTAATCTTTCGATCAACTTGTGATTAAAAGCAGTGGCCGGTGTCCAAAAACCTCCAGCCACTAGATTTTTATCAACATCACGGCGCAAACTTATTGCCGCTTGAGCTAACATTTTAGCAGTAGAGCCATAGCCCGGATCGCGATCTCCAGTAACCTTGACTCGAATTTCGTCACCTTTATCTGTCCTGCCAAGAAAACGTAGATCATAAAACCCCCTTAATTGTTTTTCTGGGCTGGGTCCTTCGCCCGGTTTTGGTAGGAAAAATTTATTAACGAACCAACGAAACAGAGAAATGGACATCACCAATCCACCAAATTTAGAACCAAATGCCAATCGCTTTGCGCGACTCTTACCTTTTGGACCGTTGCCCATGAGCATCCCTTCATCGTAACGAAAATTATCGGTATAAAACCCATCTCTTAATGCATTGCTTCGCAACACTATTCGCGTGTTAATCGATGCCATAATAAACGGGCCTACCCAGGCTTTAAAATCCTCATCATATTCCACGGAGATATTTGCTTGACGTTCAGTAAATTGATGATCCGTCGGACACAGTGAATAAAAATCTCGCATCTCTTTACGCAGCGCTGGATCAGCCGCAGCTTCTTTATAAAGGTTGACACCACTCGCTATGGTTCCGCCGGATGCCCCACCTTGCATCGCTTTTACTCGCATCTTTACTTGTTTACAGGCAGAACCAAAACTTGCAAGGGCATGTCCCTGGAGAAACATCACTCCCAAATCAGAAGGAATTGAATCGAAACCGCAACTATGGATGATGCGAGCACCACTTGCTTTAGCGTCATTCTCATAACCGGCTATCATACGCTTAATCCACTGGGGCTCCCCAGTAAGATCAACATAATCAGTCCCACTCAGCGCGCACTGCTTAATCAATAGCTCACCATATAGCGCATAGGGTCCAACTGTAGAAATAATAACTCCAGCCCGCCCACACATGGACTTCAATGATTCCTCATCAGATGAATCCGCCTCAATTAGAGGAACGTTCTGACCTTTTTCACCGAACGAAGCTTTCAATGCAGAGAGTTTTTCCATTGAACGAGCCGCCATGGCCCAATTTAAATTTGCCTCGACATGTTCATTCACAAGATAATTTGCAACTATCTTGCCTACAAAACTAGTCGATCCAAAAAGAATTATGTCGTACTCACGATTGCTCATATAGCCACCTAAAACGTACCTCTTACTTTAAAGGTATACTTGACTCCAGTTAAATTAGAAAATCTTTCAATCTCACTAAGAACACCATCTCTCAAATAACCATTGTACCGACGGCGTTCTTGTTTATTGTCATGATCCATCAAATTTATTACTTCTAATCGATAAGTGAGACCTGCGAACCCAGACTTTTCGACAAACACAGTTAAATTGCTACGCGACCCAATAAACAAAACATTATTAATATCCCAAAACGGCCTATTACCATCAATGCCATCAAGATAATTAAACCCGTAGTTTAGCCTTCGACTAGACACATCATGTCGAAACCCAAAATTGAATGACCCTCGATCATAGGGTACAACTTTTCGCTCTCGGGCAATTAACGGATCATCTATGAGAGATTCCTGAACCAACAAACCCGCTGTCATTAGAGCTGAGGGCATACCCAGAAACCCGAATCGAATACTAGCGTTTAGATTCAACCCAAGCACTGTTCCACTTCCCACATTGCCATTAGTTGTTGATAGATCGGAAGGTAAAGAAGAAATATCAGTCCGCCCGATATTTTCATCAATATCATAGAAAAATAAGCGAGAGCTCAATACACCTCCGTCATTAGGTAAGCGATAATCTAAATTCATGTTATAGCGCCAGCTTTCTTCTTGAACCAATTCTGGGTTTCCCGCGATGGTATCTTGATCTTCATCTTGATTATTAGTCGCTGCCGAGAAATCAGAAAATCTGAGTTGAGCAACATTTTTTTCCGCTGACAGGCGCAACTGAAATGAACTACTAACATCGAAGCGGAAATCAAATTTAGGCTTTAGGAAATCAAAGTTACGCGAATTACTAATATCTCCAGTTTGTGTTATCTCCGAGTATTCGGAGATAAGTGAACTTTCTAAAGACATACGCGAATTTATCCGCCAGTTGTGAACAGCGAACCCCTCATAGCGGTCTTCTTCAACAGTAGAGATAGCATTGGGCACAGAGACTGCTGTTAATCCACCATGTAATGGAGACGGAGTACCTCCAAGAGGTAAACCAAGCGCCAGCGCCGAATTTTGTGTTGTACGCGCTGTTTCAACTCCTAATTCCAAACCTTGATTATCTGCCAGAGAGAAGGTGTAGGAAGTTCTAATTATTTTTTCCTGATAGCGACCACTATTATTGAGGAACAAATTCTTGCTTTCTTCACCACCGATATTAACAAATCCGAAGCGCTCCCTAACTACTTCATTCTCTTTATCATTAACTATAAAAAGAAATTTAAATTTACTGTTATCAGAAAACGTATGCTCATAGTCGCCACCAATTTCCCAATTACTCACACTCGCTGGTGAGCGCTCCCGCTCATAAGATACTGACTCGGCTAAACCACTAAAATCAGTTATTCGCCTGAAAACTGAACTAGTTAGAGGGTCATTCACTGAAAAAGGTGAGCCAGCAGGATTATTCTCCGCGTATAGCGCATTCAGAGCAAATCGATCGCGAGGCGAGAAATCAAAACTGAGGTTAGTACTAATATTGTAATTAGTGGAATCTGTGACTCTATCCAATTCTACGGTTTCATTAAAATCAAGGCCGGGAAGGAGGCTCAATTCAAAATTTTCTTCCACCTGGTAGCTAGGTCGAGTACTAGCGCTCACCAAATAATTAAATCTGCCCTGTCGTCCTGTTAGCGATATAATTCCCTCTGGCTTTAGCGTGCTATCCTGATAACGTCGCATACCGACTTCGGCAGAAATACTCGACCTGGATTGAGCCTGCTTCAAGACGATATTTACTAACTGACCAGAATTCTGTACGTCCAAATCACTGGATGTACCTCGCACGATCTGAATAGACTCAACATCACTGGCAGCTATTCGGCTCAACTGGCTTTTAGCTTCATTATTCTTTCCAGCAAGTCTCTTTCCATCTATCAATATCTGCGAGGTGCCACCAAGCCCACGATCACCTCCGCTAAAACTTTCAGCGAAATCATCGACGGCCAGCACCGACTCGATACCGGGAATTCTATCCAACATGTCACTCACAGAAACAGGAGAGTATTGATCAAAGAACTGTGCCGGATAAGTCACGGTAGAATCATTGGTCTCGCTTTCATTGACTTGTGCTTGCACGAGGCTCGACAGAAAAAATGCTAGGCACAGTAGCGAGCGCGCGACTAATATTATTAATAAGAGGCAATTTCTGTCGATAAACTTCATCCAATCAAGCAATCTGATCGTGACATCGAAGCATGCGCTTATTGATGGTGAAGTCCCTATTTTCAAGCGCCCTATCCTCTCAGTTTGTACACCAAAGGCTTTAAGGTCCGTATCGATGATGCCAGCGGTGGCTGGAAAGAACGAGGAATCAGAGCTCTTCTTGGTGATAGACCCTCATGGTTAAAAAGACACTAAGTCGCTGGTTATCCTCTTTCAAGTGCGCCTGAACCTACTGGCGAATTAGTGTCAGTCGGAGAGCTATCGCGAGAGTGACGATAGCTCATCCAAATTAGAAACTGCAGCCCAAAAAGTAATGACGCAGCAAGTAAATGAGTCGGCTGTATCAACGCCGGCATACCTAAATAGCCAAGGGCTGCACCTGACAGCACTGAAATACCAATCACCCCGATCATTACTAATGTCAGACGAGTCAGTGTGTGCTGCCAGCCGAGGGAGACTATTAGCAATCGCGCCAACCAAAGGTTGGAGAACAAAACGATCGCAGAAAAACTTCGGTGCACATAAAAAAACCAAGGCATCGCTTCGACCCAAGATGATCGCAAGTCTTCTCCTTGAGCTTCGCGAATAAAGTCTGTCATTTCACGAACCTGGGTTCCCATTGCCACCTGCGCCACAGTGAAACCCAGGACGATATAAAGCCATTTTTCAAATCGAGAGTCGATTGATGAAACTGGTTGAGATTCCATTATCCCCCGCCGCGATTGCGCCAAAGCAAACAGCAGAGTAGCTACTATAGCCAAAGCCATTAGCATGTGTATTGTGATCAGGCCTGGCTGCAAATTGGATCCTACAACTTTTGCTCCCAACCATCCTTGGAAACCCACCATTAGAAAAGCAGCACCTGACGCTTTAAAAATAGATGGATCATGGGCTCGACAAGACCAGGAATAAATCGCTGTCAGAAAAATCAGAAACCCAATGGTGACACCAATCAATCGATTGGTGTACTCGGTCCAGGTTTTCACCACATTGAAACGAGTGTCGGCATAGCCCAACTCAGCATAGATTTCTTGATAATTGGACGGTAATTGGGATTCACTAGTAGGAGGGATCCAAGTACCAAAACAAGTTGGCCAATCAGGGCAGCCCATGCCTGCCCCTGAAGCTCGCACGCTACCACCGACAAGAATCAGAAAGTACACAGCTGCAAGGGTTATCCATGCAAGGCGGCGGTATCGTTGTAATGCTTTGTCGTGAGTCGTAGTGGTCATTAATGCCATTCTTTAACGCTATATGTGTTTTAGGGATTGATCTCGCTGCACTCTGAGCCGACTTAGTAAAGCGGCGCAAGATTATACCAGCCCAAGCAGCAATTCAAGACAGCGAAATTATAGAATTGAATCTAATGATACTTATTCGAGTGGAGCTCAGTTACGCAGAGATTCTAGGAGTTGAAATGAAGCATAACCATCCACCGGCAACTCATTTTGTGATTGAAACTCTCGAATGGCCCTTCGAGTCCGACTTCCCACCCTGCCATCTGGTTCTCCAGATTCAATGCCCAAAGCATTAAGCAGTTCTTGTAGTTCTCTCACATCGGCAAGACTTATGGCCTGTTCATTTTCTGGCATGCGCTGGATGACTGCTCCACCGGTGAATCGGTCTGCCAGATGACCAACTGTGAGAGCATAGAATGTTGATGGATTATAGGCCATCGTTGCGCGATAGTTCGAATAGGCTAAAAACGCGGGGCCTGCTGCTCCTGCAGGAAGAATAACCGAAGCTTGCATATCCGCGACAACTGGGAGAGCTTCTCCAGAGACTTGTAAGACACCTAAGTCGCGCCAATCCGATAAGCTTTGTCGAGTCCTTTCTCCAGATAAACTGAAATCAAAATCAGCGGGCAATAATACTTCTCTTCCCCAGCGCTCATCACCTTGCCAGCCTGATTGGCTCAAGAAATTGGCTGCTGAATAAAAAATATCTGGCAAGCTATTCCAGATATCAACACGCCCGTCACCGTCTCCATCGACGCCATATTGGTTAAATATATTGGGCATAAACTGGAGCTGACCCATAGCTCCAGCCCAAGATCCACTCATAGATTCAGCGGCGATATGACCTTCATCAATTATTTGCAAAGCGGTTAGTAAATGAGATCGGAAAAACTTGGCGCGTCTAGGATCAAAGGCTAACGTGGCGAGGGCCTGCAAAACTGAGAAGCCGCCAGTGGAACGACCGAAATTGCTTTCTATGGCCCAAAATGCGACCAGATAATGAGGTTGGACACCGTAGCGCTGGCGTACCTCTTCCAACAAATTCGAATGTTGGTTCAGGAGGGATTGGCCATGACTTACTTGATTCGCAGTTACACGCAGACTGAGGTAGCGAGTAAACGTCTGTACAAATTCTGGCTGACTGTTATCTAACTCCAGCACACGTTCCAGCGGTTCTTCCAAACCATCTAATGCAGCAATAGCCCTTTCGCTTATACCAATTGATTGAGCCTCTGCGCGAAGTTCCTCTACCCATTCTGCAAATGTTTGCTCTTGGGCTTGAATCGAAGCCGGAAAGAAAAGAGAGGCAACAAGCAGGAATCCAACTGGACCTATCGCAGTTAGAATCTTATGAGGCATGTGCTTGAGAACCGAAGCGATTGCAAATTCCATTCACCTATTATCTCAGTAATACAGTGAATTTTCTCGTTTTCATTAGGGTTTTCTCTAGTAATATTTCAGATTGTGAGAGCTTCAGCATTTAGCCCCTGCCTGTTAATATTACGCAACAAAATAAACATCGAGACAACAATGAAAACTAAATTCACGCTCCTATTCAAGCTCGTAATAGGCCTCCACAGCGGCATCGTTCAAGCTCAGACCTTGGTTGGTGACACGCTGACTACTGCCCGCAGCGATGATGGCTCTTACATTAGTTGGAAGGAGCATATTATTGATGACCCTATTGCCGCCGGAATTCCATTGAGTGGCAGCGATGGGCTAGTGATGGCTGACATTGATGGTGATGGCTATGAAGACATCGTTTCCGTTCATGAATCAGACGAAGAATACGACTCAGCACAATTTCAAGGAGGTTTTGTGCCGCCTGCTGCGGGACATGTAAGAATCGCCTTTGGCTCCGCCGACCCAGATAGTTGGTTTAATATAACCATCGCTGAAGGTGAAGACGCTCCAGCGCCGGAAGATGCAGCTATTACAGATCTTAACGGCGATGGCTATTTGGATGTAGTGGCAGCTGCCGAACTATCTCACCTTATTTATTTACAGAATCCCGGCCCTGATGCTCGAACCGCTGAATGGCCACGACTTATCGTACCGGCAACCCAAAATAGAGGCTCATATATTCGAGTATTTGCCGGCGATTTTGATGGTGATGGTATTCCTGAAATTGCCGCCCCAAATAAAGGTGCTCAGAGACCAGGCCCTGCTGACTACGCAACATCAACAGAAGTAGAATTGTATCAAATAAGCGGCAACCCTCTTTCCGGTGACAACTGGAATCAAATCATTCTTGGTCGCTACAGTATTCCCCAAAATGCAGAACCTATAGATTTGGATAGTGATGGCGATCTCGACATCATCGTAGGCAGTCGTGGCGAAAATCGATTGATAATGTTCGAAAATATCGGCAATGGAGATATTGCATTTAAGGAACACGCAATTGGTATTAATGGCTCGCGTATGGCGGGTTTTAATCTTGAATATGCCGATCTTAGTGGTGATGGGAAATTGGATATAATTGGCAGCGGCACCGGGGGCTTAACCTGGATTGAACAACCTCAGCGAGTTGGTGATGCTTGGAATGCGTATTTAATAGGCTCATTTGGCCCAGACAGTATCACCGGATTGGAAATAGCTGACATTAATGGTGATGGACATATCGATATTATATCCGGAAGCTATAGCCGAGGCCCACGGACCGGCGATGGTGAAGTTGGTGTAAATGATAGTTTAGGGAGAATCGGCTGGTTCGAAAACCCTGGTGACGCCAAAACCCCATGGATAAGGCATGATATATCAAGACGCAAGCGTGGTATGTTCGACAAATTTATAGCCAGAGATTTAGATGGTGATGGTGATTTAGATTTTCTCAGCACTCGAGGAAACAGCGCCCCCTATGATGGTGTTTTTTGGTTAGAGCAAGTGCGAACTCCGGCAGCGGTTCCTGCGTTCCAACGGGCAAGGGAAATTGAAAGTGAAGAAATGCCCTTACCCTAATCAAAATTCCCGCTAAAGAAAATTGATCAACAAGCAGAAGAGTCAGGTCTCTCTGCGACCAATGGAAATCTTCGTTGAAAAGTATCAAACAGCTCTAGCAAGCTGTCGAGAACAGAGACATCACCCACATAATTAATTTGATCTTGTTGACTGAGCTCTTCACGGGATACCAAGCCCAACATCAGCCGTTTAAAATCCAATTCATTAAGCTGGATTGAAACATCAGCAGATGGAGAGGGCTTCGAAATAAATCCGTGCAAAACTGAATTCTCGATGGCTATCAAGTAGGAATCAGTATCATTTAGTTCAACATTTATTTCTATTATTAACCCTTCCGCTTTACTACCATTCAATCTGACTGCAAGTGATTGAAACATGTTTTTCAACGGCATAGCATGCGCCATACTTTCAGTTGCCTGAAACGAAGAACCTCTTACCAGTCCCATTCGTAATTCCAACGCCCCACATAGATAAATATTTCTCCACGCCGCAGACTCAGATTGATATCCTAATTGTTCCAAGGTATCAGCCAGCAAAGCACGAGCCACTTCCAATTTAGGATCAATCAGTACAACAAGGTTAAGGATTTCGGCGACCCATCGGTACTCGCCTTGCTGAAAGCAATCAGTAGCTTTAGCTACTACTGCTTCGGCTCCACCCATATAGTCGATGGTTTTCTGCGCTTTTTCTTTTTGTGGTAGTGGAAACCAATTCGATGGATTACCATCAAAATATCCTAAATAACGAACAAAGACAGCCCGCGAATTATGATTCACCGTGCCATAATAATCTCTGTTATAAAATTCCATACCTAAAGAGCTAGGTAATTGAATTTTTTCAGCAATCTCTTCCTTGTTGAATCCATGATTGGCCAATCTCAGAGTCTGGTCATGTATAAATTTGTAGGTATCTCGCTGTTTCTTAAGATAATCATGAGCTTGACTGTTTCCCCAAATTGGCCAATGGTGGCTAGCAAACTGAACTTCCAAACGGTTTCCAAACAAATCTATCGACTCATTTATTTGATCAGCCCAGGCCAGGGCATCCCGCACCTGAGCACCTCGTGGCGTATATAGGTTATGCAGGTGGTGAGAAGTAATTTCTGACATACAAAGAGCGCGATGCTGTGGAAAATAAAATACCATCTCAGACGGCGCTTCTGTTCCCATAGTTAATTGAAACTCTATTTCAATTCCATCTACGACTCGTTTGTCTCCGGTTTTTTCAATGGTGTCATTAGGAATTACAAAGCCAGTAGAGCCCATTGCTAAAGCTGCGCCCAAACCATTGGTTACGAATCCTGTAGGTGAACTCTCTAGCAAATTTCCATACATATAAGTTGCACGGCGATTCATCACATTGCCGGCTAAGATATTTTCAGACAATACTTCATCAACATAATTCGGTGGCGCTATAACTTGAACTGCGCCAGTCTCTGCATCCTCCTGCTTAATAACCCCCAAGACGCCAGCAAAATGATCAGCGTGACTATGGGTATGAATCACCGCAACCACAGGTCGCTCGCCGAGGCGCAGATTCGCAAGCTCCAATCCCGCCCTCGATGTTTCTGTTGACGTTAGCGGATCAACAATAATCCACCCAGTATCTCCGGCTATCAGGGTCATATTAGCTAGATCAAAAGATCGTATTTGATAGATCCCCTTAACCACTTCGAACAAACCGTGATGCTGAGCGTTTAATTGCGCCTGACGCCACAACGAAGGGTTAACTGTTTCCGCACATTCACCATTTAAAAAAGACGTTCCACTTAAATCGAATGCGTTTCTGTTTTTTACCCGATCATGAGGAATTGTTAATGGCTCGATAGAGGCAATAAATCCTTTTTGCGCGTTTGCGAAGCTGCGACGATCAGAAAAATCTAACGCCTCTCTTATAAGTTGTTGATGAGTGATGGTGTGAGGGGAAGCCGGTTTATGTTCGGCGAGTGCTTCAGGTAAAGGCTGATAACTCATACATGTTGTTCCGTTTACAATTTCTAGTTCTAGTTCTAGTTCTAGTTCTAGTTCTAGTTCTAGTTCTAGCTAAGATTTCATTCAGATATTCAATTCGTATCGAGCAATTCATCATAAATTGCCTGTAGTGCTGGTGCGGATAAAGGCCAATTTAAGTCATCAATAGACAGTTCGCCTGCTACAGAATCTCTTCCCACGCCCCGCTCTATTAAAGCTTCTATTCGTTCAACCAAAATTGAAAATTTATCTCTGAACACGCGAATTTCGGCCTTAGATAGTATCGGACCATGCCCTGGAATCACCGTATCAAAATCAAGTTGCAGCACCTGATCTAAAGTGTCAGTCCATTCTGCTGCACTTCCACCATTAGCAAAGTCAATAAAGGGAGCCAGAGTACTCCCATCCAACCGCTGACCCCAAATAAACAAGTCTCCGGTGTGAACGGTCCGTAGTTCAGCAAACAGAATTACCGAATCACCGCTGGTATGCCCACGTCCATAGTAATGAGCTTGAATTTCAGCATCGTCCATAAAAATACTCGTACTATGGGAATAAATCACTGGCGGCGCACCAGCTTGGTTATTTCTAAGCATATTAGCTCGCACGTTTTCATGACCAATAACTTGGGCCCCAGGCATAAAATCTGCATTACTTCCTGCATGGTCGCTGTGGTGGTGAGTATTCAAAACGTAGCGAATAGGAGCCTCACTAACTTTGCGAACCTGAGTCATGATGTCGTCGTGACTGTAGGGGAATTTGTTATCAACCAACACAACACCATTGTCAGTGACTCTCACTGCAACATTGCCTCCTGAAAGACCTCCATCAAAACCAGGAATAACAAATAGCCCTTCTTTTCCAGGCACTGCTTGAATTTGAACTCTGGCTAGTTGTTCTTCTGTTAAAGTGGGTCGATCTTGAGCATTAGCTATTGTTGTTAACGTAAGAAGAATGTATGCAAAGACAAGCAGCACATTAGTTTTAGTAGTGAATTTGAGCATCAGTATCAATTCTCCTCGATCGAAAAAGCCAAGATTAGCAACTCGATGAAATTATATAAAAGCAAAACAAGCCACTCCAGAAAAGCGCTAGCATTGCCGCTAAAAACCCTTTATACCTAGCTTGAGATCAGATATCGACAAAATGTCAGATATTGATTCTAATAATAAAAACAACCATAGAAGCCTGAGTAGATGTGGAGACTAACTATGAGTTCCAGCACAGCACCTCAATTGAGTCCGCAGCAAGCACTAACTTTAAAACGCAACCGCTCCAGTGGAATCTTAAGTATTGGAATTGGCTTATTGCTGGCCTCCTACCTCGTCTCCAGCTACGGCTGGCGTCAGGCAGCTTTGTTTCTTGTTGGTCTCGCGGCGGGTGTTATTCTCTATCATGCCGCCTTCGGGTTTACTGCTGCATGGCGAGAAGTTGTAGCCACAGGACGCGGGGCTGGTCTGAGAGCCCAGATGATGATGTTAGCGGTAACTGTTCTCATTTTCGTGCCACTTATTGCTCAAGGAGATGCCTTTGGCACTTCCCTGCGGGGAAGTGTTGCGCCGCTAAATTTCGCCGTAATTTGTGGCGCATTTATGTTTGGAGTGGGAATGCAACTCGGTGGCGGCTGCGCTTCAGGAACATTGTTTACCGCGGGTGGTGGCAACGTGCGAATGTTAGTAACCCTCGCTGCATTCATTGCCGGCTCGGTCATTGGCACTTGGCAATGGTCTTCCTGGCAAGGTGTACCTGGTGTCCCCGCTTTTTCACTTTTAGAAAATTATGGTGCTGTTGCTGCCATCGTCATCAGCCTCATATTGTTCGCACTGGTCTGGTCAGCAACTGTTTATTATGAGCGCCGATGTCATGGAACAATAACCAGCGATAGGGAAACGGCTCGGCCATATTCTTGGTTCCGCGGCCCATGGCCCTACATTGCTGGGGCTATGGCTCTCGCTGCAGTCAATGTATCCACGCTACTACTTGCAGGAAGGCCCTGGGGCGTTACTTCTGCATTTGCTTTGTGGGGCGCTAAAATCACCGCTTTTATAGGAATCGATGTCACCAATTGGTCCTACTGGCAACGCGCGGGTGCCGCTAACTCTCTTGACCAACCCGTTCTTTCGGATATTACGTCAGTCATGAATATAGGAATAATGCTTGGCGCATTATTAGCTGCAAGTCTTGCTCAACAATTCGCACCTTCCATGAAATTACCCATGCGCTCACTATTGGCTTCAGTCATTGGAGGCTTGTTGTTAGGCTATGGAGCGAGAATCGCCTTTGGCTGTAATATCGGCGCGTACTTTGGTGGTATTGGCTCAACTAGCATGCACGGTTGGCTTTGGTTCGCTTCAGCCTTTTTAGGAAGTAGCTTAGGGACTAAACTTCGCCCTGCATTTGGGCTGAAGTAAAAAATAGCCAACCAGTGGGAATCTTCGAATCTCGAGCTAGAGCGAGACTCGAAGATTGATTAAAATACTACTGCGGCAAACGATACGCCACTAGACCTCCAGGATCGTCGGTTCTGGAACTACCTGTCTGAACCACGATATACTGACTACCACGATGCATATAAGTCATCATGCCGTATTGACCTGGCGCCGGCAAAGGAACACTACCAAGAACTTCGCCGGTCATCTTATCACGAGCATTAAGCGTCAATGGCGCGTCAGGTTCCATCTGCGCCATACCCTCGCTGAGAGCCCGCGTCTGGACTAAAATATCCCCCATCACCATTTGAATGGACCATCCTGCACCCCCTGAATTTGGGACATCAATTCCTTCTAGCAGTGGGTGATTCTTAATATAGTCAGGGGTTTCACCTACTGGCAACGACCAAGTTTTTTCCCCAGTATTCATCTGAATTGCTGTCAACTGATTATTCATCCGTTTAAAAACTGGAAGACCATCGATGGTGGGAAGGCCACCACCTCCACCTGGAAGCCACGCCGCCACGGTTATGCCAGTGGTCGGCGTGCTGTTTGGAGTAGCGCCGCCCTCCCCTGGAACAGGGTAATTAGGATTATCTCTGTCTTCTCCGTTAGTAGGACGCATGAACCCAGGAGCGAAACAGTTACGCCGATGTGAGTTGTACATCATGCCAGTCGAAGGATCCGCAACGGGGGGATGTGGAATAACATTGCCACCACCGATGCAGCCAATATTATTTATATATTCACCATCATAGGTATTCGGAAGTGATGGAACATATAGACCACCCAGTCTGAATCCATTGAGAATTACCTGAGCCTGCTCTTTTAACTCCGGTGTATAATCGATAATGTACTCATCGGTTATGCCATCGGTAGCAATTCCATCCACGGGCTCTGGCCATGTCGGATAGGGTTGAGTAGCAGCGGTATAATTGCCAGGGACTTCAGTTTGAATAACAGGTCGATCTTCTATCGGCCAAATGGGTTCTCCAGTTTCACGATTAAACGCGAAGATTAGACCCTGTTTAGTATTTTGAATGACCGCTGGAATCCTTTGCCCTTCAACAGTTAAATCCATAAGCATCGGCGGCGTGGGTAAATCATAATTCCATTGATCACTGCGATGAATTTGGAAGTGCCAACGACGCTCACCTGTCAGGACATCAAGAGCCAATAAACTGCCACCAAAAAGATTATTACCCGGTCGATGACCGGAGTAAGCCTGAACAGTTGAAGCATTCGTCACCATATATACCAGACCTAAGTCTGGATCGGCTGAGGCTGGTGCCCAAGTAGATATATCGCCGGAAAAACGCCAAGCATCATTATGCCAAGATTCGTGCCCTACCTCACCCGGTCGCGGAATCGAATGGAATTTCCACAGAAACTCACCAGTTTCAGCATCGAACCCCATTATATCGCCTGGAACATTTTCTATTCGCGTTTGACCATAACTAGGTTGATGACCAACTAGAACTACAACTACACCGTTGACGACAATTGGTGGAGCAGATGCCGTTACCATACCTAATTCTCGTGGAATGCCATAGTCAGGGTCGTATTCGCCCCCTGCCACCACATAGTCCTGCCAAGGACCCCAGTCACCAACCAATCTTGGAATAAGATCTACAGCACCAGTATCACCAAAACCTTCCAGGGGAACGGGTTCACCACCCCAGTTTTCTAGTGGGCGACCAGTCTTCGCATCCAAGGCCCAAAGAAAAAAGCCTGGTGTAGTTATGTAGACAACTCCACGACCATTCACTTCAGCATATGCGACTCCCTTTCCATATGCTTGACGTGGGGAACGCTGGTGCCGAATTGTATCCGGCTCACGAAATGTCCACAGAATCTCACCAGTCGCAGGATCCATGGCAATAACCTGTCGCTTAGGGGTAGCCACGGTATATAACATTCCATCCACATAGATTGGGGTAGAGCGCGAAAAATAATCTACGTTGGGGCCAAAATTGTCGCTGCGCCAACCCCAGACTTGTTCTAATTCTTCAAAATTACTCCGATTAATTTGATCCAGTGGTGAAGAACGCGTATGCCCAATATCGCCACCCAAGTATCTCCACTCACCATTTTCCGTACCAGTGAGACCCTGAGCTGACAGAGGTAATGTTACTAGTAATGCAATTGTAGCTAGGAATAGTCGTAGACCAATACTTAAGTCGTTGGATCGAAGTTCAGGCTTCATGATGAACTCTCCATAAGGATAATTAATCTTTGGATTAAAAGATCACAGGGATCTTGAGTGCTTTTATTGCCAAAATGTAAACTTCAACAATAAGGGCGGTTGAGTCTCAGCAAGTTATTCATAAAGCAATTATAAAATGAACTGAAAACTATCTAACCGCCGATCTATTTCAATATAATCTTGACCCTTTATTCAATAATTTTGACTCGCGATATTTTAGCGCCATTCACTAGCTGGCGCATCAGGATCTGACCTTAGAAATCTAATTAAATCAGTATGGAATTGATCCGGGATTTCAATTTGTGGTGCATGACCTATTCCTGGATACATCAATATGGCTGAATTCTGTAATTCACTTGCCACATGTCTGGCCAACGGTGGAAAATCTGCCACCAACCCATCTTCTTCGCCCGCCAGAACAAGCGCTTTACTACTTATATGCTGCCAATCATAGACCACTGGATCATTGTAAAGCATGCCACCCTGGAGTCGTCTAACCATTGCCAATCGGGGCCATTCGCCACTCATTGTTTGACCATACTGCCGTCTCACAAATTCCAAATGGGCCGGTGGCCAATCTTTAGGAAAGTAATTCAAGTGGCCGCGAAGTATTGATTGATAACTCGACACGCCAAGCTCGCTAGCAAATGGATCCGACCAGGAGCGGCTTTGGCGCTGGTCCGTTAAGCCGATCTGATTCACCATAACCACATGGCTTGTCACATCGGGATAGAGCATCGCGAATCGACTAACCACCATGCCACCCATTGAATGACCTACTATTGCAGCCTCCTCTATTCCCAATTCATCAAGAAGCGCCTTCATATTCGAAGCTACAAAGTTAAAGTTATAAGGAATAATCGGCTTAGAAGATTTACCGTAGCCAATTCTATCAACCGCTAATACTCTAAAGCCTTCCTCGGATAGCTTCTTTAGAGTGGGTGTGTAGGCCTCTGAATAGAAATTCATCCCGTGTTGCCAAAAAACGGTTTGACCATTACTCCTTCCAGACGGCGGTACATCCATATAGGCCATACGCATTTCTTCACCAAAGCGATTTAATGATAGAAATTGAACAGGATACGGATAGGGGATTTCTTCAAAATTAGCTGACACAGCTCCCCAATGAGCGGGGGCATCGGCAGGTGGCCGATCGGGCCAGTCTTCGGCATTCGCCAGCGCTCCGGTTAGCGACAACAACAGAGCAAAGCTGGAGATAATAATCTTGTACGTCTTAATAGTCATATTCAACAACCCTAATCAACAGTCTTAAGAGTGATTCCAAGTAATATAATTTACTAATTTCATTGCAAAACTACGTTCTTATAGTACACAAGGCAGGCTGGGAAAAGAAGCTTACACACGCCGAGTTTACAGGGAATTCACAATAGCTAAGGGCGACACCATTCTCCAGCCACCCATCCAGGCTGCCGATAGTGCTTCCAAGTCATTTTTGACTGAAAATTGATGAACTTAAATCGCTGAATTGACTTACTACGGCATTTACTTAATGAATTCAGGAATCAGCAGAGACGTGTTTAACAAGTAAAGGCTTGGTTTTTCTGCAGCTCGCAGCAATGGAAAACTGAATTCGATTCGGTTTTTACAAACACTTTCTTGGTTCTATAATTGCCTTCTTTTTGCTGGCATAAAAACCTCTATACCAAATCTGATATAGGATCTTTTACTTTATTCGATAGTTAAAAAGAACGATAGCTGAATTTCTGTGACTCCCAATTAGTAGAGAAGATACAGCTTAACTATCCAGCATCCATAAATTCAACATGGACTTCCAAATCAATTTGATCTCCAACACCAAAAGACGTGAATCGATCTAAACCGAAATCAGAGCGCATGAAAGAAGCTGTTGCTGAGAAGCCTACTGTGTAACTTCTGGTGAGAAAGTTTCGTCCGCCACCATGGAAGTCTATGTTGAGAGATACAGGAGCAGTAACTCCTTTTAGAGTTAAGTTCCCTTCAAATACAAACGTATCTTCATCGATCATTTCTTTGAACACGGTAGTTCGGAATATGGCTTGGGGAAAAGCCTCAACATCAAACCAAGAATCACCTCTAAGTTCCACTGCGAATTCTTCATTATTAATATCTAACCCAGAGGTATTAATAACAACTTCCAAGCTTGAGTTTTCGACATTCTGGGGGTCAAAATCCAAAGAGGCGTCAAAGTCATTAAAGCGACCGACGAAGGTTGAGAAGCCCAAATGATTTAACTTCCATAATAGCGATGCATGATTGGGATCTAGCACATACTCCCCGGACCTAACCTCAGTGATTTCAGTATTAAAATCAGGCGTCAAGACACGATCGCATGACACCAATAACATAGAACAGACTAAGAATAATGACACCCGGCGCGATTCAGAGAATAATTTAAAAACCATTTAAATAACCTATATAAGAAAAATTAATTTATTACTGTTTTTTAGCGTAAACATCAACCTTGATAATTACATCGTTTGGGATCTCAGCAGTACTGGCCCAGTAGCCTTGACCCACTCCATATTCCAAACGTTTTATAGTTACCTCACTGGTAAGCCGGAATCGCAAGCCGCCATCAATTTCCACATCGAGCTTGAAAGGAAAACTCATAGGTTTAGTAACATCGCGAACAGTCAATGTACCTTCAGATACAAATGAATTCATCGACTCCAAGCTACAACTCTCTGCTTTAAAGGTCGCCATTGGCCATTGATCGACGTCGAATAATTCGTAGTCGAGCAAATAATCTAATGCTTCAGGAGAATCGAGACTAATATCATTGATCGGTATCGACACCTGAAAATTACAGGCAGTTGGGTTCATTGGGTCAATCTCGAAGACCGCCTCAACGTTCTTAAACTCTCCCTCATATGGATCGCTGCCATAGTTATATTGAAAAGTAACCTTGGAGCCTTCTGGGTCCAAAACCCATGTTGCGGCATTCGCTGGCAGAGCCACTAGCAACACTAACGGTGCTAACACCGATCGAAAAAATAAAGTACGCATAATAACTATTTCTCCAAATATAAAGTTACGGCAGAGTATAAGCCACGATTTCGGCAGCTGAGCCTCTTCCACTAACAACCATGACGAGATATTGTTTGCCATCATGTTCGTAAGTCATCGGCACACCTGTCTGTGCATTAGGCAAATCAATTTCGGCAATGATATCACCGCTTTGCTTATCAAGTGCACGCAAAGTTGGACCACCGCCCACACCCTCACCTACAAACAGCAAAGTTTTCGTTACTAACAATCCAGACCGAGTCGCTACACCGGTACGCGGGATATCTAGTCCTTCTAACGCAGGATTATTGGCTATGTTGTCTGGCGTGTCAGCGTTAGCTACTTGAAATACGTGATCGCCGCTATTCATATCTATTGCGGTAACACGGCCGTAAGGTGGTTTGACCAGCGGTAAGCCGCGGATTCGAGGGACACGCACTCCGTAGGATTGACTAAAATCGACGTCCGAATTCTCATCTTTCGCCACCGATAACAGCGAAACATTAGTTCTCGACGGTATATATAGAATTCCGGTTTCCGGATCCATAGCACTTCCTTCCCAGTTGGCCCCACCTATTGCATCCGGCAAAGCGAGCGTGCCTACTGTGCCATCCGCTGCATCAGCAAGAGATGGCGGTGCATAAACATTTGGACTTAGGCGAAAACGCTGGATTGCCTCTAAACCTAGCCCGCGAAGCTCTGGAGTAAAGTCAATCAAATCATCTTCGGTAAAGCCTTGACGATCAAATGGTGCTGGCTTAGTTGGAAAGGGTTGTGTTGGTGAATACCACTCTCTTGGCACGTCGCCTGCTGGTACTGGTAATTCTTCGATCGGCCAGATTGGTTCGCCTGTCACGCGATCAAAAGTATAAACCCAGGACTGCTTGGTAACTTGCGCCACGATCTTACGACCATTGGGTAAGTCCGCGACTATCGCCGCTGAAGGGTTATCCCAATCCCAGATATCATGATGAATGAGTTGGAAGTGCCATTGGCGCTCTCCAGTTTTGATATCGAGAGCAACAAGGCTATTAGTGAATAAATTGTTACCTGGGCGGTCCGCACCAAAGCGATCCCCGGTCGCAGATTCAGTTGGTAAATAGACGTGGCCTAACTCGGGGTCCCCAGACATAGGTGCCCAAACTCCACCATTACCTGAAATCTCCGCGCCACCGTTCTGCCAGGATTCATAACCAATATCACCGCGTTGGGGAATAACACGGAAAGTCCAAAGCATTTCACCAGTACGAACATCGAAGCCGCGCACATCGCCTTTGACGTTGAATTTTGACGGTGGACGCATTGAAACCCTATGGGCTGGGCCTACAACGGCTACACCATTCATAACAAAAGGAGGCATAGAAGAGCCAATGTCGACATCAGTGCGGCCATCGCCTAGTCGCAGCCCGTCGAACATATCCACAATCCCATTGTCTCCGAAGTTGGGGTCTGGTATGCCAGTGTCAGCGTCAAGTGAAACTAGGAAGAATCCCGGCGTAGTCATTAGAATTCTTTTTTCATCCCCATCTCGCCAAAAAGACAAACCTCTACCTGAACCCTTCCGCGGCGCAGCATCAAATCTTTCACCTTCCTGTGGTCGCCAGATCCACAATAATTGACCATTGGTAGCATCCAGCGCTACGACGTTTCGTGTAGCCCCGACCGTGGTATAAATCACGCCGCCTACTTCAAGGGGCGTGAACGTAGCGTTGGATTCAGGAGTAGGCCCTATATTCTCAGTCGAAAATCGCCAGGCTATCTCTAGTGAGTCAACGTTTTCTGCATTTATCTGATCGAGCGGTGAATACCGCTGAGCACCCATATCGCCACCATAATCCGGCCAATCTCCCGCATAGACATCAGTGCCACTTTGGCTCCAGGCTGTTTGGGTAAAGATAAGGATGCCGACACTCATAATGAATGACGAAATCACGGGTTTTGCTCTTGTCATCTTAGACTCTCCAGAATTCACGTCTTTAAATCATGCCAGCCCGCCAACTAAGCCGGCCGCCGCTTTAGTTTACCAAGGCTACATCAACAGAATTTTATAAGGAGTGATTGTAACCGAAGTTCGAGCATAGCAAGGATAAGCAATCTACCATCTACAAGCAAGCCCAAGGCTTCTTCGGGCCTAGAAAACCCAGAGTAATATCAATCGCTTAAGTCAATTATCACTGTAGAATTTTGTAATTCTTTGTAACTGAAAAAGTCAGATCTAGAGCCAGTTTTATCGCAAACAGCTATTTATTCTCTGGGTACTTAGATAGACTAAATAATTAGCACATACAAAACTCTCAATTTCAGGAGACCATCATGAAATCCACAATTTTACAAAAAATGGTATTGGTGGCTGCAATTGGATTTTTTCCCCAGTTCGCCATTGCGCAAAATGATGCTAACGCAGCAGCCGTGAAAGAAGTGGCCGACATCGTTGCCGGATTGAATCACTTCCCTTCCGATGACGATTTAGCAATGCTGGATGCAATCATTGCTAATAGCGCGTTGGCTCAAGGGATTCGAGACATGGCTAATGCTGTGGCTAGTATTGAACATTCAGCTACTGAAGAAGGCCGGGGAGCGATGGAATCCATCCAAGCTAATGCGCAGGTACCAGAAAGAGCCAAAGTACTCGCTAGGATTATCGCTAACATAAGCCATACGGCGAGCGCCGATGACAAAATGAAATTAGCTGATTTGTTCCCCTAGTTAATTAAAGAGTGAAGCGTAAAAATTTTTTGATTTAGCCGCTTTGTCCGAATGAGAAGCAAACTAAAATAGAAGTAAAAATAAAAGAGGAAATACCATGATTCGTTATTTATTAAAGCTTAGTGGTGTTGGCTTGCTAGCCATTGCTGCATCCGTTGCCACGGCGCAATCCACTAATTATTCAGCATCCCACCATGATTATAACGTTGTCACCGTAGCCGACGGTTTATTGCAACCCTGGTCCATGGCTTGGCTCCCAGGCGGTGATATGTTGATAACTGAAAAGCCTGGACGTCTGAGAATTGTCCGAGATGGACAACTGCTACCTGAAGCTGTGCAGGGTGTACCTGAAGTCTTTTACAATGGCCAAGGCGGACTCTTTGATGTAGTTCCTCATCCAAATTTCAGCGAGAACCGCTGGATCTATCTGAGTTTAGCAAAAGAGCGCGGCGAAAGCTCGAACACAACAGTTGTGCGAGGACGCTTCGAAAATGATCGACTTAGCAATGTTGTCGAGATTTTCTCTCCTCAAGCAATAGGCTTCGGGCACTATGGTGGCAAGCTGGTATTCGATAACGATGGTTATTTATTCCTTTCTCTTGGAGACCGTCAGGCTCCATCTAGAGGCGACTTAACTGCCCACCCGGCACAAGATTTGAGCAATCATCAAGGTGTTATCGTTCGTCTTAATGATGACGGCAGTATTCCTAGTGATAATCCATTTGTTGGCCAAGATGGTGCGCTTCCTGAAATTTGGAGTTACGGGCACCGTAGCCCACAGGGTTTGGCGATACATCCAGAAACTGGTGACCTTTGGGAATCTGAACACGGCCCCCAAGGTGGTGACGAACTCAACCGCATCGAAGCTGGAAACAACTATGGTTGGCCAGTGATTGGCCGCGGTGTTAACTATGGTTCGATAGGCAGCCCTATTCATCAAGCTATAGGTCAAGATGGCATGATACAGCCTACTCATTTTTGGGTTCCGTCAATTGCCACTTCTGGGCTGATGATTTATACCGGCGATAAGTTTCCTGCGTGGTATGGCAGCATTCTTTCCGGTGGGCTGATTGGCGAACAGCTTGCGCGCCTTCATATGAGCGATGATTATCGTAGTGTAATCTTTGAAGAAACTTTGGCCTATGGCATGGGCAGAATTCGTGACGTGCGGCAGGGCCCCGATGGCTATATTTACCTGGCGGTTTCTGATGGCAATGGCGGCGGTAGAGGCGATTTTGTGCCGACTGCTGTTGTAAGACTTGAGCCTGCTAACTAATTTCAATTTCAATTTCAATTTCAATTTCAATTTCAATTTCAATTTCAATAGCTACGAATAAAGGGACTCTCGCGAGTCCTTTTTTTATTGTAACAAAGAATTAGTTAACATCTAATATGTGCTCTTGATTGACCGCTAAGCTGAGACCAAAGACTAAATAGCACGACGCCACTTCCTCTTGCAGCTTTACTGAGCTGCAAGTTCTTGAATTAATGCCGCTGTAATAGGCCTCGGGCGTTGGGTTCTCATCGCTACATCTAAGGGGCTGTTCCCACGATTGTCCAGGGCCATAGGATCAACACCGTGATCAACCAAAAATTCTATTAGGCTATTACCAGAAACATTTGCAGCACCATGTATCGCCGTTTGGCCATTTCTATCAACAGCATTGATATCGACACCAACATCCACTACCAACATCTTGACCGCTGCTAATAATTTCTCTTCAGCCACCATACGAGCATCACTCTGAGTAAGACCTGCAGCTACTAACAAAGGTGTTACCCCAAAGGCTGACGAAAGCTCTGGATCAGCTCCTGCCGCTAGTAACGACTCCATCATACCGGTTTCGCCCAGACGTGCAGCAAGCCAGAATGGTGAAGCACCGTTGTAGGCGCCGCGTCCTACATAATCACCTCGGCGAAAGGGCAGACCTTCGGTTAGCTGTGCATTGGGGTTAGCGTTTTTCCCTAATAAAGCATTAAGCAAAACAGGTTTGCCCATCTCCACAACATAGTGCAGCGGAGTCATACCATATTGATCCGCTTGTGCAACATCGGCACCGTGTTCAAGTAATAGTAAACCCAGAGCTTCGTGATCGCTGCTTTCTACGACTAAGCGATAATCACTACCAGTGATTGCATCAAGACTAGCCGCAGCAATCAACAGAGCGCTATGCCCAACCGTTGTCGCTACGTTAACTTCAGCACCTGCTCCCAACAAATGCCTAGATACATCTAACGCCCCTGCCCGTGCTGCAAAAAGTAACGCGGTGAAATTCCCGTGAGAACTTGCATTCACGTCAGCACCAGCTTCAATTAGGGCATGAATGACTGCTGAATGCCCTTCCGCTGCAGCCCACATAAGTGCCGTCTGACCACTTCTTTCTTCCATTGCATCGAGATTCGCACCGCCTGCCAGTAATTGTTCAACTGCTTCGCGATTGCCTGTCCGGGCGCAAGTCATAAGTACAGTTTCACCACTGGGTTGTGCCGCTGTGGCATCAGCGCCACTTGCGAGTAAGATACTTACCATTGTTGCGCTGCCATTTCGACAGGCCATGGACAGAGGAGTAAGCCCAAACTCATTGACCGCGCTGACGACTGCGCCAGCATCGATCAGTTGTTGGGCTACGCTAATCTCATTCCAGTGAGCAGCCCAGTGTAAGGCGGTCGCTCCGTCTGGCTGGCTGGCGTTAACATTAATTCCTTCAGCCAATAGTGTGAGTACGGTTTCAGTATTGTTACGCTGAGCAGCTTCAAGCAGTTCGGATCCGGAAGCTCTCACGCTTATTATTTCAAAAATGAAAAACGTCGCTACGACAAACCTGAATATTTTTCGGTTTCCTTGTTGCACTTTTTAAGCCTCAGCTAAAACGTTCAGATTGCCAGTACTATCACCAAAAGTATCAAGTGGCACATCTAATTTGTTGAGCATATCAAGAAAGAGATTAGTGACTGGTATTTCTTTCTCGCGCGGAAAATTAATATGGCGCCCACCATTAATCGTGCCTGCTCCACCGCCTACCAACATCGTAGGCAGATTATGATGATTATGCCCGTTGCCATCGCTCATACCACTACCATAAAGAATAGTGGAATGATCCAATAATGACCCATCCCCATCAGCTGTGTTTCTCAAACGACTTATATAGTAGGCAAACATTTCAGTGTGATATCTGTTCACTCTTATTAACTTCTCGATTTTTTCTGCACTGCCGCCGTGATGTGACAATGGATGATGGGCATCCGGCACTCCTATTTCAGGATAGGCACGTTGACTAGTTTCATGACCAACCATGAACGTAATAACACGGGTAAGGTCAGCCTGATAGGCTAGCAATTGTAAATCGAACATTATCTTGGCATGCTCTGCGAATGTATCTGGCACACCGGCTGGTTGCTCGATAACTGGCAACTCACGGTCACTTTGTGACTCTGCCATTTGTATGCGCCGCTCCGCATTGCGGATGGCCTCAAGATATTCCTCAAGCTTAAGTTGATCGCGATGACCTAGATCGCCACGCAGCCGAGCTATCTTGTCACCAACAGCATCAAGAATACTACTATCTTCTTCACGGCGCGCTCGCCAAGCTTCGGGATCTGTGCTCTCATTCCCACCAAACAACCGTTCAAAAACCATCCTCGGATTGTTCTCCATAGGCAATGGCGTAGTTGCACTACTCCAACTCAAAGTGTTGGCATAGGCACAAGCGTAACCGGGGTCACATGAGCCGACGCTTTCTCTCGATTCCAGCGATAACTCGAGTGAGGACAATTGTGTTTCTCTACCCATAACTCTTGCTGCAATCTGATCGATAGATATACCAGCACGAAGGTCAGCACCTTCAGTCTTTTTTGGATGAACTCCGGTGAGATAAGCACCTGCTGCTCGAGCATGATCCCCTGCCCCTTCGCCTGGCCAGGCATCACCCATTTTATTTGAAAGCCCAGTCACGACTAACATCTGATCTTGAAAATGCGCAAGAGGTTCTAAGCTGGACGGTAATGAAAACTCTCTGCCTGCTTCAGGTGGTGTCCAGGTATTCATATGAATACCATTAGGAACATATACGATTCCCAATCGGCGAACTGGCTTCGCTGCAGTCAACTCCTGCGCAGTAAGTGCAGGGATCATACTGTCTAATAATGGTAAGGCTACTGTTGCTCCAAGCCCGCGTAAAAATTTTCGTCTTGGCAGATGTTTCTTGGTGATGATCATAGTTCTTGTGACCTCCTCATTTGGAATGGCACGCTTTCTACGATGCCCATCATTAACGACGACCAACTATAATCGTCATCTGCTGCGGCTCGCACAATTTTTCGCACTGCTGGCGGATCATAGTTTTCAAGCCCACGACCAAGTGCATAGGTTAATAATTTCTTCGTTAACGTGCTAACAAAGCGTTCTTCGTTGCCCAATAGATAATTACGTACACCTTTCGGTCCATCGAAACTCGAACCATCTGGCAGGCTTGCGAATGCATCAATTAGCTCGCCACCGTCATAACTACGCAAACCACCAATTGCATCGAATGGCTCCAGCGCTAACCCGAAAGGATCCATCCTTGAATGGCAGCTGGCACAAACTGGATTAGTGCGGTGCGCCTCTAGGCGATCTCTTACGGAACGCGGACTTATGCTATCACTGTCTTCTAAATCCGGCACATCGGGCGGTGGTGGTGGCGGCGGTGTGCCTAACAAATTATCCAGCACCCATTTACCACGCAATGTCGGCGATGTTCGGTTGGGATAGGATGTTGCCGTAAGAATACTTCCTTGCCCTAGTAATCCACCTCGTTGCTCACTCTCTAATATAACTTTACGAAAGTGATTTCCATAGACACCTGATATATCGTAGTGCCGAGCCAACCGCTCATTCAAGAATGTATAGTCAGCAGTCAACAATTCCAAGACATTGCGATCGGACCGCAATTGACTATCAACAAACATTTCCGTTTCAGTACGAAACGCTTCGCGCAAATTATCATCGAACTCGGGAAATATATCAGGGTCTGGAGCCACTCCAGGCAAGTTTCGCAAATACAACCACTGACCTGCAAAATTTTCTACCAAAGCCCCTGAGCGTGAATCGGCGAGCATTCTTTCAACCTGAGCGCGTAGCACCGCGGGTTCACTAAGAGTCCCTCTTTCGGCCAATATCAATAGCTCGTCATCAGGAATACTGCTCCACAAAAAGAAGGAGAGTCGTGAAGCTAATTCAATATCAGTTAACTGAAAGGCAGTTGCTGGGGTTATATCTCGAGGATCTGATTCAATACGAAATAAAAATTCTGGGTCCACCAAGACAGCGCGTAACGCCCGCTGAACCCCCCTTTCGAAACCACCTTCAGCTCTGCCGCTGGAATAGAAATTCAACAGAGTCGCAAGGTCGTCGTTAGTAACTGGTCGACGAAAGGCGCGCCTTGCTAGAGCAGAAAGTATCTCGGTAGCACAAGCCATATCCCCAGCGTCTGTTCCCACGGGCTCACAGAGAAATAATTGGTCACGGCTCGGCGTACTTTTTGGTTTACTAGCATTGTAGGGGCCAGAAATTTCGATACTGCCTAGCGCCATCGGCATATCTCTATCCCCAGCAAACTCGTAGGAAGCTGAAGAAAGTCGTGGCTCTAGCAACCCTTCCGGCAAACCCCGCTTTTCTGGGAACGCAACGGCCAATGAATGAGTACCTGCCTGGATATCGAGCATCAATTCTAAACCATCGTCGGCTGTCTGCTCATATTCAGAGGCATACATAACCGCAGCCCAGGGATTGATAATGCCCTCACCCCCAATTGTGTACTTGGCAATTTTTTCTCTATCAAACCGAACGTCAATGTCATGAGAATTAGCTAGCCCGATGATTTGATTAGCGTGGGTGCGTGCCAAACGAATTTTTACTCGGTACTCACCATCCAAAGGAAAATAATGTGAAACGGAGTTACCGCCCCTGGTCCCGAAGGGTTGTTCCGTGCTCATCCGACCTTCTTGAATAAGGGTTGGGCGCATTTCATAGCTTTTAGCTGTGGGTAATAAATTAGGATCACCGACAGCTATTTGGCTGATTTTCGCAGACGCTATCATATAGCGCTCAAGCAAGCTTGGCGAAAGCGTCAGCACATTTGCAATATTGTCGAAGCCGTAACCCGAATCGTCCGCTGGAAGATATTCGCGACCATCAATCTCCAGATCCAATAAATCTCGAATAGCATTGATATATTCAGCTCGGTTCAATCTATGTATTGCAGGCTGACCAGGATTTGGTGAAGCTGCTGCGGCTGTATCGAGTGAGGTTTCTAGCCATGTTGCTAGTTGATCGTAGGTTGGAGCGTCCGGTCGCGGCAAACCAGGCGGAGGCATTTCTCTAGCACGGAGTTTAAGGACTACTTTTTCCCAAGTACCCACCTCTTCTAGGTGAGTGCCAACCTGATCCAAAGCAATTGATTGCAGAGTGAAGTTAGCTTCGCGAACTACGTCATTGTGGCAAGCCACACAGTACTGATCAAGAAAAGAGCGCTGCCAGTCTATCGACTCACGAACTTCGGCGGCGTGGAGAGACCCACCGACCAGCAGTGAAATCATCAGTATCGAAAGCCTCGCAATTCCAGAAAGCATGCGAGATTGGAGCAAGCAGCACAGCACCTTGAGCATCTCCGTTGTACTTTAATTGTTATTAAAACACTAGCACCTACGGTAAGACTCCTTAATTGTAACACAGACCTTCGTCGATTCACGGGGAAGAGAGGGCTGCTGAATAAGAGTAATAGAGAGGATGGCTAGATTTGGACAAAACCTTCTTACTTGCATACACTCGAAATTAACCCCTAACAAAGAAGATAGCATTATGAGAAAAACAAGATCGACTCAATTCAGTGTTCTTTCTATTAGCAGCCTATTGTTAGTAAATTTGGTATTCGCCGCTGACATTCCTCGGGCTACTCCGGAAGAAGTAGGTATGTCATCAGAACGATTGGAACAGATAAACACGGTCATTCAACGACATATGGATGCTGGGGATATTCAAGGCGCTGTCACCGCAGTCGCTCGGCGGGGGAAGCTAATACATTTTGAATCTCATGGCCTAATGGACGTACAAAATAATAAGGCGATGCAAGAGGACTCCATCTTTATCATGATGAGTTCCAGCAAGCCAGTATTAGGTGTGGCGGCAATGATGATGATCGAAGAAGGCCTCATTCGGCCAGAAGACCCCATATCGAAGTACATTCCAGAATTTGCTGATATGCAGGTTGCTGTGCTCAATACCCCTGTAGACGAAAATATTAGCCCCCGGCGTATCGACCGAGAGAATCTACCAGAACACCGCTTTGTTCCCTCACATAGAGAAATTACAATCCATGATCTTTTAACTCACACCGCAGGTCTCGGAACAGGTGGTTTGGGAACATTATTACAGACACAGGCTCCTTTCCCCCTCCCTTCGGATAGAACCTTAGAAACTGAAATGGCTCGTTATGCATCTGGTGCGTTGGATTTTCAGCCGGGTTCACGCTGGTCTTACAGCGGATTGGTTGGTCTGGATGTCGTGGCACGGATTATAGAAATTGTTTCAGGACAAGCTTTCGATCAATTTATTAAAGAGCGCATTTTCGAACCACTTGATATGAATAACACCTGGTTCAATGTGCCCGAAGAATACAGAGACCGACGTGTAGTAATCGATGGTCGCGATATGTCCCGATTTTTTGATAATTCTACGAATTACTTTTCTGCTTCTGCCGGACTCAACAGTACCGCTGAAGATTATTTAAAATTTGAACAAATGTTGGTCAACGATGGAGAACTTTTCGGCAATCGTCTCTTAAGCCCTCGATCAATTCGCATGATGGGAAGTGATCAGGCGGAAGGGCTTTACGAGGGAATTGGCCGCGTGCAAGATGGTCTTGGGTTTGGTTACACGGTTTATGTTACCGAGGACCCTATTGCGGCAGGTGCTCGCCGCAGCGCTGGCGCATTTGGCTGGATGGGGGCTTTTGGGACACGAACGTGGAGTGATCCAGAAGAAGAATTGACCGGTGTATTGTTTCTACAACAACCCCACGGCGGAACTCAGTACGATTTTGAAAATGCGATTCAGCAAGCAATTATTGAATAGTAATAACGAACTAATAGAAGATCACTAACTTTTAGATGGGCGATAAAAATTTTCTCCCAATAGAGACCAGGGATGGTTACGCAAAATGATTTGTTATTATTGAAATCAGAAAAAAATGAAGAATAGTTGTGAGCATTGGGTAACCAGAATTAATATGAAATTACTTACCACGCTTAGTAACTAATCGGCCGTGCCTTCCTGGTAAGCGACTTTTTCGTGAAGCTTGGGTTCCCTGCCGCAGAATTTCGGGACAAATGTTTGCAAGAGAAGATATTGGTCGGGCGAGATTTTCCGCCAATGGAAA